>Ga0115000_10001159_pt1 | contig 23777 bp, 24 predicted proteins | sample ArcticOcean_MG_C_6_FD_89690 | JGI IMG/M metagenome (GOLD analysis project Ga0115000, IMG submission 89690) | Marine microbial communities from western Arctic Ocean - ArcticOcean_MG_CB8_128 | ecosystem: Environmental > Aquatic > Marine > Oceanic | place: Arctic Ocean: Canada Basin | collected... | reverse complement strand
CTTTTTTGGGACCTACAATGTAGGCTTACAGGAATCTCTTCATGTGGCTGGTGCTACTCTACAAAATATAGATTCAGACTTCTTGGGCCTTTTTTTGATTGGCCTGAAAACAGTACTACCAATTTATATTGTAGTGTTTACTGTTGGCGGCATTTGGGAAGTTGTATTTGCACTATCACGTGGACATGAAATAAATGAGGGATTTCTGGTTACGGGGTTTTTGATTCCATTGGTCCTTCCTCCTGCAATACCATTATGGATGGTTGGCATAGCTACAACCTTTGGTGTAGTAATCGGTAAAGAGATCTTTGGTGGTACTGGATTTAATATTTTTAATCCTGCACTTGTTGCAAGAGCTTTTTTATTTTTTGCTTATCCTGCTTCTATGTCAGGAGATAAGGTGTGGACTGCTGACGCAATCTCGGGAGCTACTCCACTATTACTAGCATCCTCAGGTGAAGGTGTATCTGCAACTGTATTATTGAGTGGCCATTTCACATGGGAGCAAATGTTTTATGGTTTTATACCTGGCTCAATTGGTGAGACCTCTACTGTTGCAATATTAGTTGGTGCAGCTATTTTACTAATTACGGGGATTGGAAGCTGGAGAGTTATGATTGCCACCACAATTGGAATGACATTTACTGCAATTATACTAGATAGTTTTGGCACTGCTATTGGAAGCACGAATCCAATGCTCTTTTTACCACCAGCCTATCATTTTGTTATGGGTGGTTTTGCCTTTGGCATGGTGTTTATGGCTACGGATCCTGTTTCTTGCGCGCAGACTAATGCTGGCCGATGGTTATATGGTTTTCTTATTGGGTTTATGTGTGTTGTTATTAGGGCCATAAATCCAGCCTATCCTGAAGGAATGATGTTGGCTATTTTGTTTGGAAATGCATTTTCGCCATTATTTGATTATTTCGTGTTACAGGCCAATATTAAAAGAAGAGAGAGGCGTCATGGGTAAAAAGATGAATCCTTTTATTTTTATTTCCATGCTAACAATCATCTCAAGTTTACTTTTATCCTTGGCGGCTACTCAATTGAAATCCTATCAAGACTATAATATTGATGTAGATAAAAAGAAAAATGTACTAAAGTCTATTGGGATAGATGTTGCACTCTTATCATCTGAGAATATACTTTCAGACTACGGTCAGCGCATTTCAGAAATTATTACAGACGCTGAAGGTAATAGTGCAGAATTAATTAAATTTTCAGAACTTGTACTCTCAGAAAATAAAATGACAGGTGAGTCAATTTATAGTTATGGGGGCAAAGAGTATCTCCCAATTTTTAAATCATCTTCTCCTGAAGCGACTATAATTCCAATTTCAGGTAAGGGTCTTTGGTCAACTCTATTTGGATACTTTGCTATAGCTAATGATTTTAATACAGTGAGGGGTATTACTTTTTATCAGCATGGTGAAACACCTGGGTTGGGTGGAGAGGTAGATAAAAGTTGGTTTCAAGCTAACTTTGTAGGTAAAAAAATAAAAGATAGCGAAGGTAACTTAGTTTCTATTAAAGTAGTAAAGGGTAAGTCTGGTGACAATATTCATGGTGTTGATGGAATTAGCGGGGCAACTATTACTAGTAGGGGCGTTACAGATTTTCTCCTTAGAGATTTAAAGAAATATACCCCATTTTTTAATAAGCAAATAGATCGGATTAATTAATGGGTTTGCCTAAAAATACAGTATTCTCTGACCCATTAATTTCTAATAACCCTATTACTCGACAGGTATTAGGAATTTGTTCTGCTATAGCTGTTACTGTAAAAGTTGACAAAGCTATTGTGATGGCACTCGCTTTGACTGTTGTGCTTGCAATATCAAATACTATCATTTCAATTCTTCGGAAGAAAATCCCATCAAATATTAGAATTATTGTACAGTTGACAATTATTGCAACATTGGTAATTATGGCAGATCAAATATTAAAAGCTTTTCTTTACGATATAAGCAAGCAGCTTTCAGTATTTGTTGGGCTGATTATTACGAACTGCATTGTAATGGGTAGAGCAGAAGCATTCGCTATGCAAAATACACCTAAAGATTCATTGATAGATGGGATTGGAAATGGCGTCGGTTATGGCGGTGTGTTAATTATTGTTGCAGTGATTAGAGGATTCTTAGGTAGTGGTTCAATTTTAAATATAAATATTTTACCATCTTCTATCTTTGTTGAAAATGGGGGCTGGTATGTGAATAATGGCCTAATGCTCCTTGCTCCTGGTGCGTTCATTGTATTAGGGCTTTTGATATGGATTCAGCGTACAGCAACAAATTATACTGAGGATTAGCATGGCTGAAATTTTAGAGCATTATTTAAGTTTAGCAACAAAGTCAATCTTCATTGAGAATATCTTACTGGCATATTTTTTGGGAATGTGTTCATTCCTTGCTATTTCAAAAAAGGTAGAAACATCTATTGGCTTAGGTTTGGCCGTAATTTTTGTAAATGGGCTTACTGTTCCTTTAAATTGGCTGATTAAGACATATTTACTAATGCCAGGGGCGCTTAAGTGGACAGGTATATCGAGGGTGGAAACTATTGACTTAAGTTTCCTGACATTCATTACATTTATCGCAACAATAGCAGCATCTGTTCAGTTGGTTGAAATGCTTTTAGATAAGTTTAGTCCATCATTATATAATTCACTCGGTATTTTTTTACCTTTAATTGCGGTAAACTGTGCAATATTAGGTTCTTCACTATTTATGGATGAACGTGGGTATAATTTAGCTGAGTCAACAGTCTTTGGTATTAGTTCTGGAATGGGTTTTGCAATGGCAATTGTGATGATGTCTGCTATTCGATTTAAGTTAAAATATTCTAATGTACCCGATGGTTTAAAGGGCCTAGGAATTACTATGATTCTTACAGGTTTACTTTCCATGGCATACCTTTCATTCTCAGGCATACAATTATAGGAATATATAGATGATTGTAATTTCAAGTATAGTTGTATTCACTTCTGTAATCTTATCCTTAATCTTTCTACTTTCATTTGCTGAAAAAAGATTGCTACCTCAAGGTGATGTGAGAATTCTTATTAATGGAGATGAAGGGAAGTCTCCCACCTTAAAACCTGGTGGTTCACTTTTATCAGCGCTGGCGACTCAAGATATATTTCTACCATCTGCTTGTGGTGGTGGTGGAACGTGCGCTATGTGTATTTGCCAAGTTAACTCTGGTGGTGGAGAAATTCTTTCAACAGAATTAGGACATATTTCAAGAAATGAAGCTAAAAACAATTGGCGTTTAGCTTGCCAAGTTAAAGTTAAGCAAAATATGGAAATTCAAATTCCTAATGAAATTTTTTCAATTAAAAAGTATGATTGTAAAGTCAGAAGCAACAATAATGTAGCAACATTTATAAAAGAATTAATTTTAGAACTACCTAAAGGAGAATCTCTTCCTTTTGAGTCAGGTGGATATATTCAAATAGATATACCTCAATATAGATTAGAGTATTCAGAATTTAAAGTTGAAACTGAATATCATGAAGATTGGGATAAGTTTAAGATGTGGGATTTAGTTGCTAAAAATGAAATTGAAGGTGAATACAGAGCTTATTCAATGGCAAATCATCCAGCAGAAGGAAATATCATTATACTTAATGTTAGAATTGCTCATCCGCCTCCACGACAATGGGATGCACCTCCTGGGATAGCTTCATCATATATTTTCAATTTAAAACCTGGAGATAAAGTCAGTATTTCTGGTCCATTTGGCGACTTTTTTATAAAAGATACCGATAGGGAGATGGTTTATATTGGTGGAGGGGCTGGGATGGCGCCTTTACGATCTCATATATTTCACCTCTTTGATACTTTAAAAACAAATAGAAAAGTTTCGTTCTGGTATGGTGCCAGGTCAAGCAGGGAAATGTTTTACGATGAGGAGTTTAAGAAAATAGCGTCTAATTTCCCTAATTTTTCATATCATGTTGCACTATCAGATCCTTTACCTGAGGATAATTGGAATGGGCATACTGGCTTCATTCATCAGGTTGTTCAAGAAAATTATCTTGATAATCATGATGACCCAACAGATATAGAATATTATATGTGTGGACCACCTATGATGAACACAGCTGTACAAAAGATGCTAGATGACATTGGTGTAGAACAAGAGATGATAGATTTTGATGATTTTGGTGGATAAGTATCAGAATAATGCAATTTTCTCTAAGGAAGTTCGGTATTATATATCGAACTTTCTTTTTTTTATCTCTTTAATCCTAGTCTCATGCGAATCTAGTGATATTGGGAATATCCAACTAAGTGGTGAAACTATGGGTACTACCTATTTAATTAAAATTTCTGATTACGATACTAATATTCGATCATTAGATGAAATTAGATTTAAAGTTGACTCAACTTTAAAATCAATAAACTTACAGATGTCAACCTATATTACATCAAGTGAAATATCAAAATTTAATAATGTGGGTATTATGAGCATTTCGCCGTCACCCAAATTCTTGAGTGTCCTTGAGTATGCACGAGATTTATCTGTATCTACTAAAGGTTTATTTGATATTACAGTTGCTCCATTGGTTCAATTGTGGGGTTTTGGTCAAAAAAATTCAAATTGGGCTCCACCGAATAAATCAGATATAAATCAATTACTTGGAAGTATTGGCAATAATACTTGGTCCTTATCCTTGGGGAGATTAATAAAATTAAATCCAAATATGGAAATTGATGTGAACGCAATTGCAAAAGGCTTTGGTGTTGATATAATATCTACACTTATTAACTCACTTGGATATAATAACTATATGGTTGAAATTGGGGGTGAAGTATATTGTGCGGGTGTAAATGGAAATAACGAATCTTGGAAGATTGGAATAGAGCTGCCACTTTTTGAATCTCGCTCACTATTTAATATTGTAAATATGAGCGAATCTGCCATGGCAACTTCTGGAGATTATAGAAATTATTTTTCCTATAATGATAAAAAATATTCACATACTATTAACCCTAAAACAGGAAAACCGATTGAACATTCTTTGGCAAGCGCTACAGTAATTTCTGAAACGTGTATGGATGCTGATGGTTTAGCAACGGCCCTGTTGGTAATGGGCACAGAAAAGGCTTTAGGCTTTATAGAAAATAAAAATGCTGTTGAGTGCCTATTAATAGAGCGGACTCAAAATGGTAGTTTTAAAACTTTTATGAGTTCTGGATTTGGAGCCTATTTGTCTCAGTGATTTAGGTTTTTATGATTTTTGATAAGCATTTCTCACGCTCTTCAGGAGAGCAAATACATACTTCTTTATCGCCACCACAGGATCCTTTTAAACGAAGATTGAAAAATATAGCACCAGTACTCATAGCAAAGATTGCAATTGAGATAACTAAAAATGTAATAATAAAAGTATTCACAGTAAGTAAAGTTACAAATTAATAGTTTTTTTATAATATATATATATGAGCAAACATGAATAAATTAGTACGAACATTAACTTTAATTGGATTTTTAATTACAGATCTATTTGCCAGTGGATCTGAGTTGGGTAACTTACCTCTTTATTCAGTTTCACCTTTCGCTGGAGTTTTATTGTCAATAGCTATACTTCCGTTGGTTAAACCTCATTTTTGGGAAAACAATTATGGAAAAATTTCAGCTTTTTGGGCTACTGTATTTTTTATTCCATTTTGGTACTTCTTTGGTACCCAAACAGCGTTTTCTGAACTATTCCATGTGCTTTTATTAGAGTATATTCCATTCATTGTACTATTGTTAGCATTATTTACTATTTCTGGTGGAATTAGGTTAAAGGGCACTTTAGTTGGTTCTCCCACACTAAATACTATATTTCTTTTGATTGGTACTGCAATCGCATCATGGATGGGAACGACTGGAGCATCAATGTTGTTAATAAGACCGTTAATAAGAGCAAATAGATGGCGTAAAAAAAAAGTTCATATATTCGTATTTTTTATTTTTCTGGTAGCAAACATCGGTGGTTCTTTAAGTCCGCTAGGAGATCCTCCCTTATTTTTAGGTTTTTTGAAAGGGGTGAATTTTTTTTGGACAACCACAAATTTATTTATTCCAATGCTATTAGCAGTATTTATTTTAATTATTATATTCTATATAATTGATACCTATTACTATAAAAAAGAAGTTGATTCACTTCCAAGTCAGTCTGAACCTAAAGAGAAAATTGCATTAGATGGTACAATAAATCTATTTTTTTTAATAGGCGTAATATTTTTTGTTCTATTGAGCGGTATTTGGAAGTCTGGCTATTCTATCAATTTCATGCATATCCATCTTGAGCTTCAAAATATAATTAGAGATCTATCACTGCTATTTTTTACATTTCTTAGTCTTAAATATACTAAATCAGAAATACGTTCATCAAATGGATTTACGTGGTTTCCTATTGAAGAAGTAGCTAAGTTATTTGCTGGAATTTTTATTACTATTATTCCTGCTATTGCAATACTAAAAGCGGGCTCTGATGGCGCATTAGCAGTGATTGTTAATTTAACTCAGGATTTGAATGGTGCTCCTAATAATATGATGTATTTTTGGCTTACAGGGATTCTTTCATCATTCTTAGATAATGCACCGACATATCTAGTTTTTTTTGAAACAGCTGGAGGTAACGCTATCGAATTAATGACCACTTACTCGAATACACTACTAGCTATTTCTTGCGGAGCTGTATTTATGGGTGCCAATACCTATATTGGTAATGCACCAAATTTTATGGTTAGGTCTATAGCTGAGGAGAATGGTATAGATGTGCCTAGTTTCTTTGGATATATGCTTTGGTCATTATTAATCCTATTTCCTGTATTTATTTTCATTTCAGTATTATTCTTTTAGGAGAAAAAATGTATAAAACTATTCTTTGTGCTACAGATATTAGCCCTCGTTCTATTTATGCAATGAAATCAGCGTTTGCCTTCGCTCTCAAATTTAACTCAAAGCTATATATTTTAAATTCTCAAGTAAATTTAAATTCTCCTGAAGAAAGGCTTATGAGCCGTATAAGTGTAAAAACAAGAATGAATGAAAATAAAGAATTAGCTGAGAACATCAAATCTCGTATTTCCGAGATTCTCAGTGGTTTAGATGGTCTGGCTAAATATGAATTTTTATTACGAGAGGGCACGGCAGAAAAAGTAATTATTAATGTAGCCACTGAACTAAATGCTGATTTGATAGTAATGGGAACAAATGGTACTGATGAGATGTCAGATTATTTTTTAGGTACAACTGCTTCAAATGTAATTAAATCTGCAAATTGTCCAGTATTAGTAATTCCAACTTTAAAATAAAAATCCCACATTGTATTCAAGTACAATCACTTTGTAAATTTCGTAATGATTATGACACAGAATTTATCAAAATCGTGGGATGAATTAACTGATTTAATAAATAAATCAGAAAGTATTCTTTTATCCACCCACGCAAACCCTGATGGTGATGGACTGGGATCCGAAGTTGGATTCTATTACCATTTAAAGAAATTAGGAAAAGAATGCAGAATTATTAATGTATCTCCTTTGCCTGAAGTCTATAATTGTATTGATCCGGATAAAGTGATAGAAACTTATACAATTAAACACAATGAATGGATAAATCAAGTTGAGGTGACTATCTTATTTGATATAGGCGATTTTAAGCGTATAAAAGAAATCTATCCTCAAATAAAAAACTCTAAAATTGTTTTATTTGATCATCATCCTTTGCAGAAGGATAATCCATATTCAGTAATTGTTCTAGATTTAGGTTCACCTGCAACTGGATATATGGTTTGGAAATATTTAGAATATTTATCTGTAGGTGACTATAACTTAGATATTATCTCTGCAAATGCACTTTATGCCGCACTTATTACTGATACAGGTTCATTTAGATATGGTTCTACTCATGCAGATGCACATTTAATGGCCGCACATTTATTGGATTCAGGTGTTCAGCCTTATGAAATTCACCGTGCAATTTATGAGCAGCGTAAGATAGGCCAAGTTCGCTTAATGTCTTACGTAATACAGGCCTTACAATTTTCCGATGATAAAAAAATTGCATGGTTTGTAATTGATAATAAGATGGTAAAAATGGCTGGTGCTGATATCTCAGATATTGATGGATTTACTGAATATGTACGAACTATTAAAGGCGTTGAAGTTGCATTTATGGTTCAGGAGCTTTCTAAGGATACTCATCGTATAAACTTCAGATCAAGTGGTAATTATATCATTAATGATATAGCAAAAATATTTGGAGGTGGTGGCCATATTTACGCTGCGGGTGCACAAGTAGATGGAGTGCCAACTGAAGATATTGAAACTCAAATTTTAGAACAACTAATTAAAAAGATAAATAATGGCAATTAAAAGCGATAAGTGGATCGAGAAAATGTCTAAAGCTCACGATATGATTACACCCTATGAGGATAAACAGGTTCATGATGGTAAAATTTCCTATGGGGTCTCATCATACGGCTATGATATTCGTGTTTCCAATGAGTATAAAATTTTTACAAATGTTAACAGTAGTATAATTGATCCTAAGCAATTTGATGCTAAGTCATTTGTTGATTATAAGGGAGATGTCTGTATAGTTCCACCTAATAGTTTTGCTTTGGCTAGAAGTGTTGAGTATTTTAAAATTCCTAGAAATGTATTAACTATTTGTGTTGGAAAGTCGACATATGCTCGCTGTGGAATTATTGTTAATGTTACTCCTTTTGAGCCAGAATGGGAAGGGTATGTGACTTTAGAAATTTCAAATACTACACCCTTACCAGCAAAAATATACTCTAATGAAGGCTTATGTCAAGTTTTGTTTTTTGAATCAGATGAGGAATGTGCAATTTCCTATAAAGATAAGGCAGGTAAGTATCAAGGTCAAGCTGGCATTACATTGCCTCGTATGAAAGTATTATGAAAATCACCGTGGCTAAGGATGCAGGTTATTGTTTTGGTGTAAGAGACGCTGTTAATATGGCCTATGATTCAGCTGAAGAATTCGGTAATGTTTATATGCTTGGTGATATTGTTCATAATGAGCAAGTGGTAGAAGATTTAGAAAATGTAGGTACCAAAGTAGTTGAATCTTTAGATGATGTACCAAAAGATAGCCCTATTTTATTTCGTGCCCATGGTACAGTTAATGAACTATGGGAAGAAGCAAAATCTAAGAAGATGAACATTATTGATGCGACGTGTCCATTGGTTCACGAAATACATCACGAAGTGAAAAAATTATCTGCAGATGGGCGCCAAATCATTATTATTGGTGATCATGGACATGATGAAGTAGTTGCAATTTCAGATCAAGTCGATGGCTCAATTATTGTATCTTCACCCACAGAGGCTTCAAATTTAAGAAAGATGAAAAAGGCGGGAGTCGTAAGCCAATCCACTCAAATGATAGAGAATGTTCAGGAAATTATGAATATTCTAATGGAGAAGGTCTTTGACCTACATTTTGTAAATACTATCTGCTATCCTACAAAGCGTAATCATGAGCAAATTAAATTATTGGCTATACAAAATGATGTTATGATTATTATTGGTTCTTTTACTAGTGCAAACTCAAAGCGATTAGCTGAGCTATCCTTTGAACGCAATAGCCATTCATATCAAGTGACGTGCGCTGAAGATTTGGTCAAAATATGGTTTGAAAATAAAAAATCAGTTGGTATTAGTGCAGGCGCGTCTACGCCCGATTACTTAATAGAAGAAGTGAAGTTGAAAATTCAAGAATATACAAGGAACTAAAATGGAAAAAGGCACATTTGAAATTAAAGTAGGTTTGGCAGAAATGCTTAAGGGTGGCGTCATTATGGATGTTACAAATTCAGAGCAAGCAAAGATCGCTGAAGCTTCTGGAGCTGTTGCAGTTATGGCCCTTGAAAGAATTCCATCTGACATTCGTAAGGACGGTGGAATTGCCAGAATGTCTGACCCAGGAATGATTCAAGAAATTCAAAAAGCAGTATCTATCCCAGTGATGGCTAAATGTAGAATAGGTCATTTTACAGAAGCGCAAATATTAGAATCTTTAGAGATAGATTTTATAGATGAGAGTGAAGTTTTAACACCCGCAGATGAGAATAATCATATATATAAACATAATTTTAAATCTCCATTTGTATGTGGCGCACGAAATTTAGGTGAGGCGCTTCGTAGAATTGGCGAAGGCGCCGCTATGATTAGAACAAAAGGTGAGGCAGGTTCAGGCAATATAGTAGAAGCCGTTCGCCATATGCGTACAATTACAAATGATATTAAGCGTTTAGCTACAATGGATAACGACCAGCTCATGGCAGAAGCGCGAGATATGAAAGCACCTTTTTTATTGGTTCAACAGGTTGCAAAAATTGGCAAACTTCCAGTGCCAAATTTTAGTGCAGGTGGAATTGCCACTCCAGCAGATGCTGCCTTGATGATGCAATTGGGTGCACAATCAGTATTTGTCGGTTCAGGTATTTTTAAATCTGACGATCCTGCTATTAGAGCTAAGGCCATAGTTGATGCAACGACCTATTTTGCTGACGCCAGTAAATTAGCTGAGGTTTCTACTGGTTTAAAGCCTGCGATGAAAGGCCTAGATATCTCTGAAATTCCAGAAGGTCAAATGCTACAGGAACGTGGCTGGTAGTGATTATTGGAGTTCTTGCTTTACAAGGTGATTTTGAGCTACATCAAAATATGCTTAGTAAATTAGGTGTACCTTCAATATCGATTAAGTATCCTTATGAGTTAGAAAAATGTGATGGACTTATAATTCCAGGAGGTGAATCCACAACAATATCAAAATTAATAGATTCAAATGGATTCCGTTTACCAATTATTAAATATTCGCGAAATAATTCAATTTTCGGGACGTGTGCTGGAATGATTCTTCTTTCGGCTACAGAGAGTAATGAAAATTTAAAGCCACTAAATATTATGGATTTTACAGTTACTCGAAATGGTTGGGGACGTCAAATCTTTTCATTCACAAAGGAAGTTAATATTGACTTTTCAGAAAGATTTAAGTATTTAGCCACTTTTATTCGTGCGCCAAAAGTTCTAACGATTAAAGATTCAATTAGAGTTCTTTCAAAGCTAAATGAAGAAGCAATATTGCTAACAGATGGATTCCACCTAGCATCATCATTTCATCCTGAATTTGGTTCTGACCCTCAAATTCATAATTATTTTATAAATCTAGTGAAAGTAAATGAAAAAATCAATTCTGCCAGAAGTTAATTCTCCTGAAGATTTAAAACACCTAAACACTATCGAACTCTCTCAGCTTTCTGTTGAAGTTTCTGACCATATCAAATCAGTAATTGAGGAACATGGAGGACATTATTCTTCACCATTAGGTGTAGTAGATTTGACAGTTGCTTTGCACTATGTTTATAATTCTCCAAAAGATAAAATAATTTGGGATGTAGGTCATCAGGCGTATGCTCATAAGATTCTTACTGGTAGACGTGACCAGTTTCATACCCTCCGTCAAAAAGATGGAATTAGTGGTTTTTTAAAAAGAAGTGAAAGTGAGCATGATATTGTGGGTGCGGGCCATGCAAGCACCTCAATTTCCTCTGCATTAGGATTCGCTCATGCCCGCGATAAAGATAATACTGACAACCAGATAGTATCTGTTATTGGAGATGGTGCCATGTCTGGTGGGCTCGCCTACGAAGGTATAAATAATCTTGGTTTCCATAAAACACAAATGACAATTGTATTAAATGATAATTCAATGTCAATATCTCAAAGTGTTGGAGCTCTTTCACGATATTTGAATCGAGTAGTTACAAATCCAACATATAACCGAATTAGAAATGATATCTGGAATCTGTCAGGTAAAATCCCTTTATCCTCCTTTGTAAGGAAGTTTTTAAGAAAAACAGAAGAAGGGATTAAGGGTTTTTTAACTCCAGGTGCTTTATTTGAAGAGCTAGGATTGCGTTATATTGGCCCTGTTGATGGGCACGATTTACAGGAACTGATAAGAACCTTTGAGTCTGTCAAGCAGATGAATACTCCTGTATTAGTTCATGTTTATACTAAAAAGGGTAAGCGGTCAAAAAATGCCGAATTAGATTCAGTAAAGTATTATAGTATGTCAGGTACTAAAAATAATACTTTAAGCTCTGAACCCTCAGTGATTAGCTACTCAGAAGCTTTTGGTGAATCTATTGCACAAATAGCAAAAGATGATTTGACAATTGAATGCATTACTGCAGCCATGGAAATTGGTACGGGAATGAAACCTTTCACGAAGAAGTTCCCTGATAGATACATAGATGTCGGTATAGCAGAAGAACACGCTGTTACATATGCTTCAGGGCTTTCAGGGGCAGGTAAAAAGCCAATAATTGCAATATATTCAACTTTTCTTCAGCGTGCATTTGATTGCATTTTTCATGATGGATTACTTCAGGATTTACCAATTATTTACTGTATTGATAGAGCTGGTTTAGCTGGACCTGATGGTCCAACGCATCACGGAGTATTTGATATTCCTATGCTGAGAATGTTGCCGAATATGGTTGTGACAGCTCCAAAAGATGGGAATGAATTAAGAAATTTATTGGCTACTGCGGCTGCATCAAAAAAAAGCTTTTCTATTCGATACCCAAAGGGTTCTTCTAGAAGCTTTCATATGAATCAAGCTCCTGAATTATTAAATATTGGTAAATGGGAGGAATTAGCAGAGGGTAGTAAAGTTGCTATTCTTGCCACGGGTACAATGGTAGGAATAGTAGATGACAACTTAGAGATTATTACAAAAGCTCTAGGCTTCTCGCCTACATTAATAAACGCTCGTTTTATAAAGCCACTAGATGAGTCTATGTTGAAAAAAATAGGTGAACAATATTACGCTATACTTACAATGGAGGAGGGTTGCTTGTCAGGTGGTTTCGGTTCAGCCGTTGTTGAATACTATAATGATATTGGTAGGTCTATAAAAGTAGGACGTATGGGTATCCCTGATATTTTTGTTGACCATGGTACTCGTAAAGAATTATTAGATGGTTTAAATTTAAATTCAAAAGGTGTAGTGAATAAAATCAAAATGATTTTGGGGGAATTAAATGAGTAAATTTTCTGAAGCTGAAAAAAAGTGGAAAAATGAGACCGAAAAATCAGCTCAGCGTGATTATTCTTTTGATACAGTTTCAGGTGAAAAAGTTGATACTTTATATTATCCAGAAGGTGATGATGACTTTACTGATAACTTAAGTTTCCCAGGGCAATTTCCTTATACTCGGGGTATTCACCCTAATTTATATCGTGGTAAATTATGGACTATGCGTCAATTTGCTGGATTCGGTTCACCTGATGAGACAAATAAACGATTCAAGTTTTTATTGGCACGTGGACAGACGGGTCTCTCTGTTGCTTTTGATATGCCAACCCTAATGGGATATTATGCTGACCACGATATGTCGGTGGGTGAGGTGGGCCATTGCGGGGTTTCTATTAGTTCTATAGAGGATATGGAAAGACTCTTTGATGGTATCAGTCTTGCAGATGTTAGCGTTTCAATGACAATCAATGGTCCGGCTGCCATTATTTTTGCATTTTATGTTGCTGTGGCAGAGAATCAAGGTGCTGATATCTCTAAGTTGAATGGTACACTGCAGAATGATATTTTAAAAGAATTTATTGCTCAGAAAGAATGGATTTATCCTCCTAAGGAATCAATGCGCATAATTACGGACATGATGTCTTTCTGTACAACGAAAATGCCACAATATAATACTATTTCAGTAAGTGGTTATCATATTCGTGAAGCTGGTTCAACTGCAATTCAAGAGTTAGCCTTCACATTGGCCAACGGATTTTCATACGTTGAGCATGCAATGGAAGCTGGATTAGATGTTGACGACTTTGCACCACGCCTTTCATTTTTTTTCAATTCACATTTAGACTTTTTTGAGGAAGTAGCTAAATTTAGAGCAGCGAGACGTATTTGGGCTAAGCGCCTAAAAAATAAATATGCATCTAAAAATCCAAGATCTTGGAAGTTACGTTTCCATACACAAACAGCTGGCTTCTCATTAACTGCACAGCAACCAGAAATAAATATTGCAAGAACTGCTTTTCAGGGTTTGGCTGCAGTAATGGGAGGAACGCAATCATTGCATACTAATTCAATGGATGAGACACTTGCGTTACCTTCTGAAAAAGCTGCAGAAATTGCATTGAGGACACAGCAGCTTATTGCTTTTGAAACTGGAACTACCAATGTTGTAGATCCCCTTGGGGGATCATGGTATGTAGAATCTTTAACAGATCAAATGGAGACTGCAGCTGAAAAATATTTTGAAAAAATTGACGACCTTGGTGGGGTTATTCCAGCAATTGAAATGGGCTACTTTCAAACAGAAATTTCTGAAGCTTCTTCTGATTATCAGAATAAAGTTGAATCCAAGCAGCGTATAATTGTAGGTGTTAATGATTTTATAAAAGAGAATGAGACTATTGAAATCCCTATTCTTGAAATTAGTAAGGAAGTTGAAATAGAACAAGTATCTATGCTTAAATCATTAAAAGAACGTCGCAATAATCATGCCGTAAAAGAATCCTTGGCTGCTATTACTGAAGCCGCTAAAAATAGTGATAATTTGATGCCCTTAATTATTGTAGCAGCAAAAGCTTATGCATCTATGGGGGAAATTGTAGACGCAATGAAAGCAGTTTTTGGTGAGTGGGAAGAAAATGCAGTTATTTAATTTAATTAAAAATGTTAAGTAAGAAATTTAACCATAAAGACCTGTTCACTCTTGGTGTCGAAGAAGAGTATATGATTTGCCACCCGTTTACTGGTGAGCTCGTAAATCGGGCCAATGAAATTATGAGCTTAGTGGATAATGACTTAAAGGATAGATTTAGCTATGAACTCTTACTTTCTGAAATAGAAATCAATACTTCCGTTTGTAAGGATGTAAATGAGACTATTGCAGAGTTGAGTGAATTGAGAAATTATGTCCGCTCATTAGGTGAAAACTTAGATTATAGAATCGGTATAAGTGGGACACATCCTACAGCAAAACCTGAAGATCAAGAATTTGTAAAAAATAATTCTTATAATTGGGTGTCGGAACAGCTACATTATTATGCTGCACGGAATATTACCTTTGCCACCCATATTCATGTTGCTGTTCCAGATGGAGAAACAGCCATCCATGTAACAAATTCATTACGGCAGTGGATAGCCCCATTACTTGCTTTAAGCGCTAATTCACCTTTTTATTCAGGGTCTTATACGCATTTTAAATCAGCCCGAACTATGCAGTTTGGTGCTTTCCCGAGGACAGATATCCCTCCATATTTTAAATCATATGCTCATTATGAAAAAATGGTGGAAAATTACTTAAAAATTGATTCTATTAGTAAATCTCGGCAGATATGGTGGAAGCTCCGTCCTCATATGGATTTTGGAACTATTGAGTTTAGAATGCTAGATGCGCAGCGAAGTTTAAGTAGAACACGAATGTTTGTTGCGATTGCACAAGCGCTCGTTTATCAAGCCTCAGAGGATTATAATAATAATAATTTAAATGAAATCTTTTCTTCTGAGTTTTTGTCTGATTCTCTATGGAAAGCTACTCGATTTGATTTTACCTCTAAAATAATTGATGTAAATTCAAATAATGTGATTACCATGAAATCTAAAATCAGACAAATGCTTAATTATGCGTCTCCAGCATTAGCCATCTTTGGAAATAATTATATCCATTCTGAAATAGATGATATTTTAAAAAATGGACCTGAAGCGGATAGTCAACTAAATAGTTTTAATAATGATGGCATGGATGGACTTAAAAAATATTTAATGGATGATGTTAAATACAATATTCTATAAGTTTCATATCTATAGAAATACTTAAATTTCCCCAACTTTATTTATATTTTTTTACTTATTACTAACAAGGACTGATTGCTATGTCAAGAAAAATAGTACATGTTGTAGGTACTGGCACAATAGGTGAGCCACTTATTGGATTATTATGTGATTTTAAAGATAGCTTGGGTATTGACGAGGTTACATTTCACAAAAATTCACCTCATACGACTGACCGCTCAAAGGTTAGAAACTTGATTAAACGTGGGGCGAGATTAACAACTCAAAATGAAAAGATTGATGGCTTTAATAATATTGGCCTTAAACCTGAGTTTTCTACAGCTGAAGCTATCGATCGTGCATCTGTTGTTATTGATTGTACTCCCACTGGTGTTGGTCATAAAAATAAAATAGACTATTATGAACAGCATCTTCATAATACGCTTGGATTTGTTGCACAAGGCAGTGAATTTGGTTTTGGTAAAATGTATGCTCGTGGTATTAATGATTCAGCATTAGTTCATGGCGAGGACCGTTTTGTTCAAGTAGTTTCTTGCAATACACACAACCTATCAACCATTGTGCAGACACTTGCTCTTGATGATGGCGATGACAATTTACTTGAAGGTAGATTTAATTTGATTCGTCGATCTAATGATGTAAGTCAGTCAAATAATTTTGTACCATCACCTCAGGTTGGAAGCCATAAAGATCCAACCTATGGAACACATCATGCACGTGATGCTGCATTATTATTTAAAACATTGGGGCACGACCTTAATTTTTTCTCATCAGCAATGATTGTTAATACACAATATATGCATATTTTACATTTTCATTTAAAAGTTAAGAAAGAAACTAATATTCAAAAAATTATCGCTAAACTAGAGTCAAATGATAGAATCGCTATTACTGATAAAATTAATGCTAATGAAGTATTCTCTTTTGGTAGGGATCATGGTCACTTTGGCCGAATTTTGAATCAAGCAGTTGTATCAATCCCATCACTAAATGTTAGAAACGGTAATGAAATAACGGGATTCTGTTTTACCCCCCAAGATGGCAATTCATTATTAAGCTCAATTTCAATAGCAGAATGGTTTCTATATCCACACTCTTACGAAGATAAGATTCAGTGTTTAAAATCTTTCTTTTATGATGAGGTATAATTATTGCCCTCAATGTCGAAAAAGTAGTTAACGGTGCTTTCCAGCAAAATGCTTATGTAGTTTGGAATGCTAGTCATTCGTTTTTAATTGATCCAGGTGGAGCCTCAGATCGTATCATTGATATTATAAAATCAAATGATTTATTGCCATCTGCAATCTTGAATACACATGCCCATTTTGACCATATTGGTGCAATTTCTACACTGATCGAATTTGGGGACTATCCATTCTATCTTCATAAAAATGAAATTGAATTACTTAAGTCTGCGAACGAATATACCTCAATGTTTGAAATTGAAAATATTATTATTCCAAACATAGATAAAGTTTTGATTGAAAGCACTTTACTTAACTTCTCTGGTTTTCAAGTTGAAGTTATTGAAACACCGGGACACACTACGGGTGGAGTATCATATTTAATTGAAAATCATCTTTTTACAGGGGATACGCTTTTTTCTGGTTCAATCGGTCGTACTGACCTTCCCGGTGGGAATTTAGACATTTTGCTTAATTCTATTCATAAAAAATTAATGCCACTAGATGAATTAACTATTGTTCATCCTGGCCATGGTAAAGATACTTCAATTGGGGCTGAAAAAAAAATAAATCCATTTTTGCAATCATGAATCCATTCAATCAATTAGTTAGTGAAAAATTAAATTCCTACTTAGGGGATAATCCTAAGTCAATTTTTGAACTTAAATTTATTTTAGCTCTTTCTGGTGGTATTGATAGTATGGCTCTATTTCAAAGCTTAAAAGATCTAGGTTTAAATTTTTATACGGTCCACTTCAATCATCAATATAATAGCCAATCTAATGATGTTTCTATGTCTTTAATTAACCTCATTAAAAATTCAAATTCAAAAAAACATTTCAATATATCATTAAATCTAAGAAAAGTAAATAATTTTGAAAGTGATTCAAGGTATAAACGGTATTTTCATTTAGAAAATATACGAAGGAGATTAAGTTCTGATTTTATTTTAACGGCTCATCACCTAGATGATCAAATTGAAACGTTACATATGAGAAAAATCCAACATACACATTGGAGTAACTCTCTAGGAATCCGTGAAAGAATGGATTTCATTAGGCGTCCATTACTGACTCTCTACAAATCTCAAATCATAGCTTTTGCTAAAGAAAAAAAAATTCTATGGAATGAGGACCTAACTAATAAAGATAATTCTTTTTTGCGGAATAAAGCTCGAAACAAAGTTATTCCTAAATTACTAACTAAAAATCCAGATTATGCAAATGAATTATTAAGTCAGCAGACAATCAATAAAAATAAATTTGAACAAATAGTTAGTAAAATAAAAAAAACTAATTTTAGTATTCAAAGGTTTAGTTACGGTCTCTCTCTAAATTTTATCAAATATATTGCTTTTTGCGAAGTAGGGAAAAAGCTAATTATTCAAAGTTTAATCAGAGATATTTTTAATATCAAATCTTTTCAGTTTTCATACAAAAATTGGAAGAATTTATTTATTTATATTGAATCTTCAAAAAAACGTAATTCTCTTTTTTCCATATCTAAAGATATTTCAATCTACCGTAGTGATTCAAAAATTTATATTGTAAATAATGATGAATTAAATTCTAAAGAATTAACTATCAATGATTGTTGCAATTGATTCGGTGGTATAATCACAGTTTCTCCCCTTAAAGAATTCAATGCAGATTTCAATAAATTTATGGCATCTTTACCAGAAAATCTTGAATGTAAGGTCAGACAGTGGAAATTTGCAGACACTTATATCTCTGCAACAAGTGGGAATCAACGTAAAGTATCAGATTTATTTATTAATAAGAAATTAAATTATATTCAGAAACGAATTCAACCAATTGTCACCGATTCAAAAGATAATATTTTATGGATTCCCGGGTTAGACCATGCATCTATTATTTATAATCATAAATTTAAAAAATATTCATGGGCATTAATGAAATGATTAATAAAAGTCTCCTGACTGAAATTGTTGGTAATCAAAAATTAACAGAGCTTATTTCTGAAGATAGTATAAAATTACGTATCTCAGAAATTGCTCTAGCTATTTCTGAAAGCTATAAGGGGAAAATTCCTATTGTGATTGGCGTACTGAATGGTTCTTTCTTATTTCACGCTGATCTCGTACGAGAACTTGATGTTGAATATGAAGTTGATTTCATCAAAATATCATCTTATGGAAATTCTAAAAGTACCTCTGGTACAGTTAGATTATTAAAAGATATTAGCGCAGATATTACTGGTAGGGATATTATTATAATAGAGGATATTGTCGATACAGGCTTATCATTAAACTTTCTAAAAAATAGATTTGAAGATGCTAAACCAAGCTCTTTGGCATTTGTTACATTATTGCACAAACCCCATACGTCAAAAATTGATTTTGATATTGACTATATAGGCTTTGAAATAGGTGATGAATTTGTTGTAGGATATGGTTTAGACTATGAACAGAAATTGAGAGGTTTACCCTCAATATATACCCTAACTAAGGATTAAATAAAATGGCTAAAAATAAAAGTAAAAATAAGAAGAAAATACCTAATAATAAAATTTGGAAGACGATTGGTGGAAATATAATTATTTGGATTTTGATTATAATTATGTCTGTAACTGCTTTGCAGATATTTTCCTCAGATAATAATCCCAAAGAAATTACATTTTCAGATCTTAAGAATTATTTAAATTCTGGTAAAGTTTTGTCTGCAGAAATTATTGGTAGAACCTTTAACGGCAAGTTTAGGGAGCCCGAAATTTTTGAAAATGAAGTTACAGGAGAACCTAAGGAATATTCTGATTTTGTGACTATTTTACCTGAAGTATCTATTGAAATGACAAGAATATGGGATGAAAATAATCTTAAATATGAGTTTAAGGACCAATCTTTTGGATTAACTGAATATTTAATTCAATTTTCACCGTGGCTACTAATTATTTTATTCTGGTTTTTCTTGATGAGAAAGATACAAGGTGGCGGTGGTGGTCAAAGCGGGATTTTTAACTTTGGTAAAAGTAAAGCTAAAATAATTTCTCCGGATACACCAAAAACATCATTTAATGATGTTGCTGGCTGTGAAGAGGCAAAAGTCGAATTGCAGGAAATTGTAGAATTTTTAAAAAACCCTAATAAATTTAAAAAATTAGGAGCAAAAATCCCACGCGGTGGTCTACTATTAGGACCTCCAGGTACAGGAAAAACCTTACTAGCAAAAGCTGTCTCAGGCGAAGCAGGAGTCCCGTTTTTTACAATAAGTGGTGCTGAATTTGTGGAGATGTTTGTAGGTGTGGGTGCTAGTCGAGTTCGTGATTTGTTTGATCAAGCAAAACGTAATGCTCCCAGTATTATTTTTATTGATGAAATTGACGCTGTTGGACGTCATCGTGGTGCCGGTTTAGGTGGGGGACATGATGAACGAGAGCAGACATTAAATCAAATATTAGTAGAAATGGATGGATTTGATACTGATGATAGTGTGATTTTATTGGCTGCCACAAACAGGGCCGATGTTCTTGACAAGGCATTACTACGGCCTGGCCGCTTTGATCGTCAAATTGTAGTTGATGTTCCCGGTTTAGATGGACGAGAAGCTATATTAAAAATCCATACTAAAGGAATTCCTTTGGCTAAAGATATTGACCTAAAAACTTTAGCAAAAGGTACTCCTGGACTAACAGGAGCTGATCTTGAAAACTTAGCTAATGAGGCTGCACTTTTCGCTGCCCGTAGGAATAAAAAGAAAGTTTTCATGTCTGATTTAGAAGATGCTAAAGATAAGGTGATGATGGGAGTAGAGCGTAAAAGTATGATTTTAACTCAAAATGAACGTGAAATTACTGCTTATCACGAGGGTGGTCATGCTCTTGTTGCTTATCATACGAAAGATGCTGACCCTGTTCATAAAGTTACCATTATACCAAGGGGACAAGCCCTTGGTGTCACTTCTCAGCTACCAGTTGATGAAAAGCATAATTATTCTAAAAAATACTTATTGGGCCGTTTAGATATACTTATGGGTGGTAGAAGTGCGGAAAAATTAATATTTATGGATACTACTACGGGTGCAGGAAATGATATTGCTGTAGCAACTGATATATCAAGAAAAATGGTGTCAGAATGGGGAATGACTAACGAAATAGGTCCTCTAGCTTTTGCTCAAAAATCTGGGGAAGTTTTTTTAGGTAGAGATATCTCTCAAGGAAATGATTTAAGTGGGACTGTCTCTAATTTAATTGATTCTGAAATCATAAAGCTTGTAAAGACTGCGGAGGAGAACGCTGACCATATATTGACTAATAATATCGACCAATTGCATTCCGTTGCAAAGGCCTTGCTAGAGTTTGAAACCATTGATGGAAATGATTTAAATAGTTTAGTTAATGGAGATAAAATAGTTAGAGTTAAGCCAGAAAAACTAGCAGATGAGAAACCTCGTAGAAGGCGAGCTAAAAAGGATAAAACTACAGAAAGTTAATATATATTTAAATGTATGATTTATCAAAAAAGGTTCAAATTATGGGAATTCTAAATTTGTCTCCTAATTCATTTTATTCTGAAGTTAAAGCACCTCTCAACAAGCGCTTGGAGAATTTATTAAGCTCAGATATTATTGATATTGGCGCTGAGTCATCTCGACCTGGTGCTTTGCCTATCTCAGTAGATGAAGAGATTAATCGTATAGAATCCGTCCTTCCATTATTAAGTAAGGCTATCATATCATCAAAACTATCAATTGATACCTATAAGCCTAAAACAGCACATTTTGCATTAAAAAATGGATTTGATATTGTTAATGATATCTCTGCTGGAAATTCATCAGAAATGCTTAGTATTGTTGCAGATTATGATGCGGAAATAATTTTAATGCATATGCAAGGTACTCCAAAAGATATGCAGAATGATCCACGTTATGGAAATATAATTGATGATATCATTTCATTTTTTGAAAATAGATGCGAACGTGCAATTAAGGCTGGAGTTGCTTATAATAAGATTATAATTGATCCTGGAATTGGTTTTGGTAAAACGATTTCAGATAATGATAAAATCATTTTAAGTATTGCAAAGTTGAAATCATTAGGGTTCCCTGTAATGATTGGTTTATCCAGAAAATCTTTTTTGCAATATGATAATGATTTACCTTCTGAAAGGCTTGCCTCAACTATTTCTATGAGTACTCTCTCAATGTTAAATGGAGCTGATATTATTAGAGTACATGACGTGGTTGAACATGTGAAAGCTAGAGCTCTTCTTTCACGAATAGCTACTTTTTATTCTGGTATCGACTATGGATGTTAATGCCTATCGTGACTTATTTAGTTTTGTTAAGAAAAAGTATCAAGAACTGCGTGGAATTATAAATATGGATACTCTTAATACTGAATTGAGTCGTCTAAAACTGTTTACGGTTAATGAAAATTTTTGGGATGATAATATCACTGCTCAAAAAATATTAAAAAAAATTAGTAAAATTGAAAATGAAATAAAAATGTGGTATGACCTAGATCGCCACTATGATGATTCTGATTTCTATATGGATATAATTAATGATGGCGAAAACGTGGATTCTGACTCAATTTCTACATTGAATGCTTTTTCAAAGGTTGTTGAAAAGATAGAATTATTAAATCTTTTAAGTGAAGAAGATGATCAGCGAGGAGCAATACTAACAATACACCCTGGGGCTGGTGGGACAGAGTCGCAAGATTGGGCTAGTATGCTTTATCGATTATATACACGTTGGTCTGAACGAAATAAGTTTAAAATTAAAATATTAGATTACCAAGATGGAGATGAAGCTGGCTTGAAAGATGTTACAATAGAAATATCAGGAGATTTTGCCTATGGTAATTTAAAGGCTGAAAGAGGTGTTCATCGATTAGTACGTATTTCACCATTTGATAGTAATTCGAGACGACATACATCCTTTGCCTCCGTTTTTGTATATCCAATTCTAGATGATGATTTAGAAATTGAAATTGATGACAAGGACATTAGAGTTGATACCTATCGAGCAAGTGGTGCTGGTGGTCAACATATAAATAAAACAGATTCTGCCGTAAGGCTAACACATATTCCATATGGAATTGTTGTACAGTGCCAGAACGAGCGGAGTCAACTTAAAAATAAGAATACAGCAATGAAAATGCTCAAAGCAAAACTATACCAAAAAGAGTTGGATGAACGAGCTGCTGAGCATGAAAAACTTGAAGGCCAAAAGAAAGATATTGGATGGGGAAGTCAAATCCGCTCATATGTGTTCCATCCATATAATTTAGTTAAAGACCATCGAACTAATATTGAAACATCAAATGTACAGGCAACGATGGATGGTGAAATAGATCAATTTATACGGGCCTATTTATTGATGAATATGGAGAGTAAAAAAAGTGTCATCTGAAAATAATAGTCTAAAGCAAATAATGGCGTATCGCCTGGAGAAATTAGGTAAAATAAAAAATGCAGGTATAAATCCATTTCCATATAAATATTCTGCATCTCATAAAATTAGCAAAATATTATCGGGACAGAAAAAATTATTGTGTGAGCACGTTTCAATTTGTGGTAGAATTATTTCATTCCGAAAAATGGGTAAGGCTAGCTTTATTCATATTCAAGATGAGTCAGGTAAATTACAAGCATATAATCAAAATGATATCTTGCCTGATGGGATTTATGATAATATTGTTCGCAATTTAGATTTAGGTGATATTCTTGGAATTAGTGGGAAATTATTTATTACAAAAATGGGTGAGTTG
>Ga0115000_10001158_pt1 | contig 23793 bp, 18 predicted proteins | sample ArcticOcean_MG_C_6_FD_89690 | JGI IMG/M metagenome (GOLD analysis project Ga0115000, IMG submission 89690) | Marine microbial communities from western Arctic Ocean - ArcticOcean_MG_CB8_128 | ecosystem: Environmental > Aquatic > Marine > Oceanic | place: Arctic Ocean: Canada Basin | collected... | reverse complement strand
TCGCCTGGGAAGTCGAAGGTTCGCTGGCGGTCCAGACTTTACTTTTTTCTCGTAGAGGAATGCCATTACGCAGTTTGGCTGGTAGTGCCGCAGCAAAGACCTCACCTAGTGGGTGTTGATAATAGTTTGCAGCCCAAAGAAGTATTTTAAAGACGGCATCGTTGAGCAGCGGTTCGGTGTCTAACGAGGCGAGGATAGGCTTTAGCTTTTTCTTTTCCAAGATGGAGCTATTGGCGACTGCTACTACTATGCCGATTAGTTGCTGCCGACCGAACGAAACCTTTACTCGAATTCCGGCTTGAGGCTCAGGCGAAGCTTGTTGCTGCGGCAAAGGGAGGTAGTCGAAGACTCTGCGCAGAGGAGAGGGTACGGCGACCTGTAAGACTTTGCCGTGGTATTTTGCTTTAGCTTCGACTGACATTTGCTGTGACACTGTAAAGTGGCTTGATCGGAATCGCATAGTAAGTTCAAAAGGTTTAGCAAACAACACGCACTTGGAATTTGAGGGGGCACAGCTACATATCAAAGCAGCGAAGCCTTCGATGCCTTGCGCCGCTATGCCGATAGTTTATACTTCAGCGGGTTTCCGTCCTGCGCAGAGCGCGGTGACTAAAGAATTGTTTTAAGGACAAGAAAATGGCATCGCAGTCCCCACCAGCAGAATTACTCGCCGCGCGAGAACAGATTGATGTTATTGATCGAGAGTTGGTTGGGCTGCTTGGAAAACGCTTTGAGTTCACTCACCAAGTGGGTCTATTAAAGGCAAGCCAGGCGCTTGAGCCGGTCGACGCCACTCGCGAGGCCGAGAAGCTGGCCGAGCTGAGCGCACTGTGCGAGCAGCACAATCTGAATCCAGCGCTGGTGACGGAACTGTTCAGCAAGATCATGGCAGAAGTCGTGAAAAACCATCGTCAGTTGCGTGAATAGCCCTTTTGGCGCGCACTGTGTAATTGAGTCATTCATTGCCCGCCCCGCCCTTCTCTTTGGCCGGCTACTTGCGTCTTTTTCCTTCTCTGTTAGAATGCACGCCCCCAGATGGGTATGCCGTACAAAATAGGCGATTCTGGGTGAAAAGCAGATGTGGTGCAGCAGCGAACAAACGACTGCCGCGGCGACATTAACTAAGAGGAAATACCATGAAACCCGGAATTCATCCAAAATACGAAACCATGAAAGCTACTTGTAGCTGTGGCAATGTAATTGAGACCAAGTCCACTTTGGGCAAAGACATTCTTATTGAAGTATGTTCTCAGTGCCACCCGTTCTATACGGGCAAGCAGAAGGTATTGGACAGCGGCGGTCGAGTAGATCGATTTAAGAAGCGATTTGGTGCTAGACGAGTTTAAGCCCCTTAGGTTTAAACCCTTTAAGTTAAAGATAGCCTAGAAGATCGTTTCCGTAGAAAGCTCCTCGTTTTCTTCGCCAGCAGGATCAATACTTGGTAACAATGCGCCGTCAGCTGTCGGCGCGTTTTGGGTTCTGAAATACTCAAATATCGTATCAGGTTCGCCCGGCGTAGCGGGTGCTCCGGTCGTCTTGTTGATGAGGCGATCTTCGATTCCGTCGGGGCGTTTCATTGTACTCTCGGGCATGCCTTGGAGGGCAAGCTTCATGAAGTCGATCCAAATGGGCACGGCAATCGTTGCGCCTTGCTCTCTCTCCCCTAGTGGTTGTGGCTGATCGAAGCCGACAAATACCGTGGTAGCGATGTCTCTGTTGAAGCCTGAGAACCAGAGTTCCTGTGGTCCATTGGTAGTGCCGGTCTTGCCCATTAGGTCTGAGCGACCTATCTCTCTATTGACCCTCGCACCACTGCCTTCTTCGATGACGGAGCGCAGCATGGAGTTCAGAATAAAGGCAATCTGCGGGTCGATGATTCGTGGTGCCGGGACTATTTCTGGCGAGGCGTCATCTAGCGTAGTTGGGCAACTTTCACAGACTGTTATCGGCGTTGCCGTGTAGACAGTTCCATCAGCTAAGTTAGAGATTTCTTTGATGAACCAAGGCTCGACTTTGTAGCCGCCATTTGCAATCGCCGAGTAGGCTGTAACGACTTCGATTGGCTGAACGTCCTGGCTGCCGAGTGCCACGGTGAGATCGTTGCGTGGGAAGTTTTGCGTTTGAAAGCCAAACTTAGCCGCGAATGCGAGCACCTTGTCGTCGCCGACCTGATCGTACAATCGCACTGCAGGTACGTTCCGGGATTCCTTCAGCGCGTAGCGCAGGGTGATGGGCCCCAGGAAATTGTTTTCATAGTTGTTCGGTCGATAGTCCCCGCGAGAAATGGGCGCGTCGTTGATGGTTGTTGCAGCCGAATAACCCTGCTCGAGGGCGGTGCCATAGAGGAAGGGCTTGAAGTTTGAGCCCGGAGGTCTAGCAGTGATGACACGGTTTACCTGACTGCGCCGGAAATCGTAGCCGCCCACCAAGGCAATGATTTCACCATTGCTTGGAGACATGGATACAAGAGCACCCTGAATGTCCGGTACTTGCCCGAGTTGCCATTCACCATCCACGCTCTTCAGGCGAATTAGATCGCCTGTCTGAACGACTTCAGCCGCCACCTGTGGAGGGGGCCAGGCGTCGTTTCTGGAATTGAATTTATAGGCCCAGCTAATACCGTCCCATTCGACCTTCGCGGTTTCCCCTGATTTCAGAACTGCCTCGAAACTTAGTTCATCTAAAGACGTGACGATTGCCGGGTGCTGGTTGCCGAGTACGGACACTTCCTGCAGTTCTTCTATCCACGCTTGCCTGGCATCACCATTCTGGTTTGAATACAGTTCAGCTGGGTAGTTTGCGGCTGCGCCCCGATATCCATGCCGTTTGTCGTAGTAGTTTTCTAGGCCATCCACCAGCGCTTTATTTGCAACAAGTTGCCTATCGCCATCGATAGTGGTTACCACTTCAAAGCCCTGGCTATAGGCTTCTTCCCCATGCTCCTCGTAGAGCTGCTGACGAACCATTTCGGCGATATAAGGTGCCGAGACTTCGATGTCACGATTGCGGCGTCGAGCACTGATCGGCGCGCGATCAGCATCATTGAACTCCCCCTGCGTGATCATTTCCTGCCTAAGCATGTTCGCGAGTCGGGTTCGGCGGCGCTCGATAGATCGAGTCGGGTTGCGCAAAGAGTTGCAGGCAGAGGGGCAGGGCAGCAATGAAATCATCATCGCAGCCTCCGCTAGTGAGAGCTCGTTAACTTCCTTGCCATAATAGACATAGGCGGCTGCACCGATGCCATCGGCGCCGGCTCCGAAGTAGGCGGTATTTAGATACAACGTTAGAACTTCTTCCTTAGTGAGCTCGCGTTCAATCTGTAGCGCAAAGGGAATCGATTTGATCTTGCGTAGGTAGACATTGTCGCTATCGAACGAGAGGTTGTTTGTAAGCTGCATGGTAATGGTGCTGCCGCCACCCAGATTCACTCCGCGAATAATGCCGTAAAGCCCGCGCACTAAGCTTTGCAGGTCGACGCCGGGGTGAGAATAGAAGCGTACGTCTTCCGTGGCAATAAGTGCATCTGTAAGTAGAGAAGGGATGTCGCCATAATCCACGGGGTCTCGACGATTTCCGATCTCGTCGATTAGGCGTCTATCGGAGGTGTATATTCGTAGCGGCGTTTCAAGCTGAACGTCTCGATAGGTTTCTGCAGCAGGAAGTAGGGGTGCCAGGTAGAGATAGGCGGCAGAGGCAACCATCACCGCGCCAGCCATTCCTGCCACCGCTATTGTGGCTGCCCATTTGAGAATTTTCTGCATCTTGATCTGCACAGGTAACTAAGTCTCGAAGATTAGCCGCTGACTACGAGGCATTTCTCCCGAATTAGGGAGAGAAACGAGCACTGAGCCACACAATTGGTCTCAGTTGCTTGATATAGGGCCTTACGCTGTCTGATTATACACTCGGCATCCAAAAATGCCCTGTTATTCTGGGACTTAATGCCGGCGATGCCAAGCACAGGTGAACACGGTGGTGGCAGTGGGGTCTCGCGAAAATAATTTTGGAAAATACTAGTTAGTAAATTTGCTCAAATATCGATCAGCTTAGCAGTGGCTGAGCAATTGCCTCCAAATTTATTCGCTATCGCCAGAAGCCACAGCAAATTTGCGATTCGAGTGCTTCGAGCGATTGGCCGGGAGTGCAAACGTGACCTGATTCAAAAAATTTCGTGCAGGCGGCTTCGTTGTTTGATGGTAAAGTTATTTGTTCTGAATGCCTGATAATCAGTTGATAATTTTAAAAATTATTGCTGGCCGATATTGAAAGCTGAAACAGTGAAATTTGCAGATGGTTCCGCTAAGTTTTTGTTATCATAAGTAACGTTTTCAGTCTAGGATTGATCTGGTGCGTTGATTCGCAGCATAAGGGGTCGAGACAGCCGCCTCAATCTAGGAAGGCGGTTGCAAAGAAGAAGGGTCTAGGGGTTTCTAAGTGCTTGAAATATTAAAAAATATTAGCGCTCTAAGCAATTTCGGCAAGAAGTCCAGCACGATGCTGGGGGTCGACATTAGTACGACCGCGATCAAAATTTTGCAGCTGAGCCCAAGCGGCAATAGTTACAAGGTGGATAATTATATTATCCGACCTTTGCCGGCTAATTCTGTTGTTGAAAAGAATATCAGCGATATCGATGCCGTGGGTGATTGTATCGCTCAGGCTGTAAGCATATTGAAGCCCTCGCTCAAAGATGCCGCCATTGCCGTGGCGGGTTCTGCCGTAATTACTAAGACCATCGAGATGAATTCAGCCCTTTCTGATTCGGAGATGGAGAATCAGATTATTGTGGAAGCTGATCAATACATTCCCTATCCACTCGATGAAGTGTCTATCGACTTCGAGCGTCAGAAAATGTCCGAGCGTAGTCCGGACATGGTAGAGGTCTTATTAGCAGCCTGCCGTCGAGAGACCGTTGATGCCAGAGTCACTGCGTTGGAACTTGGCGGCCTTACGGCAAAGGTAGTTGATATTGAAGCGTATGCGATCGAGCGGGCCTATACGCTGCTGGAAGAACAGGTTGCTTCCAAAGAAGAGCAAACCACGGCGATCATCGACATCGGTTCTGCGATGACCACACTAAATGTGATCCTCGCTGGAAAGACAATTTATACCAGAGAGCAGGTGTTTGGCGGCAATCAATTGTTGGAGGAAGTGCAGCGGCGATTCGGATTAAGCGCGGCTGAAGCGGGAAACGCGATGAAGCAAGGTGGTTTGCCCGAAGAATATGAATTCGAAATTCTCGCTCCCTTCAAGGAAGCGGTTACGCAGCAGATCAGTCAGACGCTGCAATTCTTTTTCTCATCCAGTCACTACAATGAAGTAGATCATGTTCTGTTGGCTGGCGGAGTTGCTGGGATCGAAGGATTGGCCGATCAGGTACAGGAAAACCTAGCGACTTCGGTACGCGTTGCCAATCCCTTCGCGAATTTGGTTATTGGTTCGAAGATAAACAAGACGATGTTGATGAACGATGCTCCCTCACTATTGATTGCCTGTGGCTTGGCCATGAGAGGCGAATACTAGTGGCCCATATTAATTTACTTCCATGGCGCGAACGATTACGTGACGAACGTAAGCGGGAATTTTTTACCGCTCTGGTTGGTGTCGTGATTATTTCAGCAGGTGTTCTGTTCTTGGTGGATCGCTATTTCAATGGTGAGATCAATGTACAGATATCCCGCAATGACTTCATTCGTTTGGAAACTGTGATTCTCGATGAGCAAGTAGCTGAAATTAATCAGTTGCGGCAACAGAAAGAAGATATTCGCTCGCGCATGAATGTTATTACAGACTTGCAGGGTTCACGGCCAGTTATTGTCAGAATTTTTGATGAACTGGTTAACACGCTGCCTGATGGTGTGTATTACGAGAGTCTTGTTCGAGTAGAGGATACGATATCGATTGAAGGCATTGCTGAGTCGTACTCGCGAATTACAGCACTATTGCGAAGACTCGATGACTCCGAATGGTTTCAGGAATCTGACCTGGATGATATTTCGGCAGTAGATGCAGGCGACAACTCTTTAAGTGAGGCGTTCACATTCACCCTTAGCCTTTCTCTTCAATTGTCTTGGCAGCAGGAAGAGGTGTAAATCAGATGTCGCTGATCAAGAATATAACAAACGATTTACGAAGCTTCGACTGGAATGACCTTCGAGACGCAGACACGGTTGGGATCTGGCCTGCACCTGTAAAGTTCGTCATAACTCTAAGCGTTATTATAGGCTGTTTAGCGGGCGGCTATTTCTTCCATATTGAGAACCTTCAGGCGAGGCTTCAGGAAGTTGTTAGTGAGGAAGAAAGCCTGCGTATAGAATTCGAACGGACAGCATTTCTCGCCACTAACCTCGAAGAATACCGAGCGCAGACGGTGCAGATGGAAGAGTCGTTTACTGAACTGCTCCGACAACTGCCTTCGGAAACTGAGGTTCCGGGTTTAGTTGAGGATGTAACGGAAACTGGTGTGGGTAGCGGGTTAGAATTCACAAACCTAGATTTGCCGGAAGAAGAAGTTCAAGAATTCTATATTGAGATACCGCTAAACTTAGAAGTTGTTGGTGATTATCACGACTTCGGTACATTCGTTAGTGGCGTTGCCAATTTGGACCGGATTGTAACATTGCATGATTTTTCTATATCGGCTCGCGCCGATTCGTTTCTCGACATGAGTATCGTGGCTAGAACATACCGCTATAAAGATGTTGAAGAGGTCGTTCAGTAGATGAATTTGGTTGATCGACAGTCTCGAAATAGAGTCGGCGTATGCGCTAGTTTACTAATCGCTGCTTGCTCGCCCACTAATAATCTTTCAGATTTGGAAGCGTTTGTGAGCGATGTGAACTCGCGCCCGAGCTCGCCTGTTGAGCCTGTGCCGGAATTCGAGCTCTACGAGGGTTTTATTTACGGAGCGGCATCTTCTCGAAGCCCGTTCGATATTCCGTTAATTATCGATAGTGACAGTGGAGTGGTGCTGAATCAGAATGTGGAGCCGGACCTTGAGCGCATTCCGGAATTCTTGGAGAGCCAATCTTTCAGCGAACTAACAATGGTCGGCAGGATTACGATCGTCGGTGGTATTTTTGAAGCGCTCATTGAAGACGGATTTGGTGAGGTGCATCGAGTTAGGGTCGGCAATCACATGGGTCGAAATTACGGCCGTATCCAAAAGATATCAGACGCGCAACTGAATATGATTGAAATAGTTCCCAGCGGAAGCGGTGGCTGGGTAGAAAGACCACAAACCCTCACGTTGCAGTAAATTCGTGAGATGAGGTTATTAGTATGTTTAACAAGAATGGAATACTAAAAAATCATTTGCCTTTGGGCACAACGGAAAGGTATAGCATGGTGAGATTGGTTAGTCGCAGCGTGCTTGCTTTGCTGGTATTGATTGTATCGGCAGCTTCTCTGGCGCAGGAGACTGTGGTTTTAGATAGCATTGGCTTCGCTAATCTGTCAGGGGATAGCATAGAGATTCAATTGACGTTTGATTCTGCGCCGCCAGAGCCATCTGGGTTTGTGCTCGACAATCCCGCGCGTATTTCGCTGGATTTGTCAGGTGTAAGTAGTGGTTTATCTCAGCAGCGTTTCAATATCGATTCAAACAATGCTCAAAGCGTCATGGTGCTGGATGATGGAAACAGAACACGGCTTGTTGTGAATCTGGATCAGCTGGTAAGTTATGAGACGCAAGTAGTTGGAAACCAATTAACAATTCAAGTGGGTAACGATGCGCAGACAGGCGGCGTTGCTGTGGTTGGACGTGTAGCGGCAGGAATTTCCGGTACCATGGATAATTCAATCACGGATGTCTCATTCAGGCGTGGTGATGGCGAAGAGGGCCAGATTGTCATCGATCTTTCCAGTGATCAAATTATTGGCAGCGTAGAACAAGTGGGCGCTCGTGTGTATGTGGAATTCAGTGACACCTCGGTTCCTGACGATTTAAACAGACGCCTCGATGTAAGTGACTTTGCTACCGCGGTATCCACAGTAGATGTATTGGGTCAGGCGAATCGTGCCACCATAGTCATCGATGTGGATGGTGCCTATGAGTACGTGGCGTTCCAAAGCGGAAGTCAATATACGGTAAGTGTGAGACCGCCGATTATTGATCTCACAAGCAGTGATGCAACATCGGCCTACACTGGCGAGATAAGCAGCCTATCATTCCAAGATATTTCTATTCGATCAGTTCTGCAAATACTTGCTGATGTCTATGACTTTAGTCTCGTTGTAGGTGATGCCGTCTCGGGCGATATCACCATCGTTCTCGATAACGTTCCCTGGGATCAGGCGCTAGATTTAGTGCTACGAACTCAGGGTCTGGGTAGTCGACTAGAAGGCAATGTGTTGTATGTGGCACCTGCAGTTGAAATTGCCGCACAGGAACAATTGAAGCTTGAGGCGGCGCAACAGGCGCAGGCGTTAGCTCCGTTATTTACCGAGTTCATGCAAGTCAACTATGCAGATGCAGGCGATGTTATGGCATTGCTTACTGGAGAAAACTCCGGGTCTACAGACGCTGCTGCTGCTGGCGGGGCAGCGGGTATTGTCGCCGCACCTACAGGCGGTATTTTGTCTGTCAGGGGGACAGCAACAGTTGATGAACGTACCAACATAATTATCGTGCGCGACATCAGCGAGAAATTAGAAGAAGTACGCACCATGATGTCCCGGCTCGATGTGCCCGTTAGGCAGGTATTGATCGAAGCAAGAATCGTCAACGTCTCCACTAGCTTCGGTCGCGATCTTGGTATCCGATGGGGCGGCGCTGGTAGCATGACTGGTACCGGAGATAATTTTCGTTACGGTGGCTCGCAGGAGGCGACCACAGAGCAAGGTAATGGCAGGCTTGCGCAGGAAGTTGCGCTGCAGAATGCGTTAATTGCTGGCGAGACTGCATTAGGACAAGCATTGCAAGGTGGTACCGATCCAAGCCTGATTCAATCACTTATCAGTCAGGCTATCGCAGGCGTGCCTATTCCAAGCATATCTACCTCGTTTCCTGACGCTCTAGCCGTAGATTTAGGTGTTGCGTCTAGCGAGGCATCTTCATTTTCAATTGGCTATACCGGAAGCAGTGCGCTTATAGAGTTGGAGCTATCGGCACTAGAAAGCAGTGGCAACGGCGAGGTTATAGCCAGACCGAAGGTGACTACTCAGGACAAGGTAAGAGCGATAATTCAATCCGGTGTGAGAATTCCCTATCAATCGCAGGCTGGCGGAACCGCTGGTGGATCGACTACGGAATTCGAAGAAGCGGTGCTGTCCTTAACGGTAACACCGCAGATCACTCCGGATGGGCGTATAAACATGGAGTTGGATATTCGGCAGGATTCGGTAGCCCCGAGCGGCGGCAACATACCAGCCATTAATACCAACCAAGTTACAACGAGCGCGTTAGTGAGTAACGGCGAGACCATCGTGTTGGGCGGCGTTTTCCGTGAAGAGTCAACTACAACGGAAACGAAGACTCCGCTACTCGGCGACCTTCCTTATATCGGTCGAATGTTTAAGCGCACGGCAAACGCGAGTCGTCGAACTGAGTTACTGATCTTTATCACGCCAAAGATCATCACAGAAATTAGTGTTAGATAAGAGTGTTTTTCCGGGCCGAGCTTGTATCAGTAAATCGGCCGAGTTATTCGGGTTCCTCTGCACATTTCTATGGTCAGAGGTGCCGTAGAAATGTGCAGAGGAACCCGAACAGTTCCCGCTTGATCGATCGTTTTATTCGGCGTTTCCCTAGTAGTGGTTCAGTCGCGGTAGTTCCTATTTAATCGAGGCAATCAAGTGACGAGCAAGCCGTAGTGTGAGTGTATAGTGTATGAGCTATTCTGGAAATTTATTCCTTGTTGGGCCAATGGGCGTGGGTAAGACTACCATCGGGCGAGTACTTGCCTATTCCCTTGGCCTGGAATTTTTTGACTCTGATCGCGAAATAGAAGTATCGACTGGGGCTGATATACCTTGGATTTTCGATGTAGAAGGCGAGAGCGGATTTCGAATTCGTGAAACACGGATGATCGAGAAACTCACTCAGGGCAAGAATATTGTGCTGGCGACCGGCGGTGGTGCTGTCATTTCAGCGGAAAACCGTGAATGGCTGAAGGCAAGAGGTGTCGTCATCTATCTGCGCGCACCTATAAGCCAGCAGGTCGCAAGAACCAGCCACGATAAAACACGACCGTTACTGCAAACGCCTAATCCTGAGCAGAAAATTCGGGAGTTGATGGAACTTCGCGAGCCGCTCTATCAGGAAGTTGCGGACATGGTTGTGGACACCTATCGACGAAGCCCGAAGACCGTTAGTCAGGAAATTTATAAACAGCTCAAAGTTGAATTAGGCGGTTCGCAAACAGAGTAGTTTCTGTTTAGAGCCGTTGATCAAAATTTGGAATAGAGAATAATGATTACTGTAGACGTTGAACTAGGTGAAAGATCCTATCCAATCTTCATTGGCCAGAATTTACTCAATAAGGCAGAGCTCTTAGCACCCTACATCGGAAAAGGTAGGGTCGTTATAGTCAGTAACGATGTAGTTGCGCCTTTGTATATGAATAAGGCGAGGCAGCTGTTTCCTCTGCAGGATGTTACGCAGATCGTTCTTCCAGACGGCGAGGCGCATAAAGACCTCGATGCTATAAGCCATATTTATAGTTTCTTACTTGCTGGGAAATTCGATCGGAATACTCTTTTAGTCGCGCTAGGCGGCGGCGTTGTGGGCGACATTACCGGGTTTGCGGCTGCCACCTATCTGCGCGGAATCAACTTCATTCAGGTTCCTACCACACTGCTGGCGCAGGTTGACTCGTCAGTAGGAGGGAAGACCGGAGTGAACCATCTTTTGGGTAAAAATATGATCGGTGCGTTCTATCAGCCGCGCTGTGTTTTGGCGGATACTGATGTATTGAGTACCTTGCCGCAACGCGAAGTGAAAGCGGGTCTAGCAGAGGTGCTTAAATATGGGCTTGTCTATGACGCCGAATTTTTTGACTGGCTTGCGGCAAACAGCCGAGGTATTGGTGAGTCTGATTCAGTCCTGTTGTCGCAGACAATCAGAACCTGTTGCGAGATTAAGGCCGAAGTTGTGGCCAAGGATGAAAAAGAGTCGGGGGTTCGTGCTCTTCTTAACTTAGGGCACACCTTTGGTCATGCGATAGAAACGGCAAGCGGTTACGGTAATTGGCTCCATGGCGAGACCGTGGCAATGGGTCTGGTTATGGCGGCGGACCTATCGCGCAGATTAGGCTGGATAGACATCGAGGTTGCGCGGCGGATTCGTGCAGTCTTAGAAGAAAGTTTTGGTATGCCGGTGCTTCCTCCTGCCGATATATCAGTAGAGCAATATTTGGATTTAATGTTGTCAGATAAGAAAGCGGAATCGGGCAAAATCAGGTTTGTATTACTGAAAGCCATAGGTGAGGGCGTAGTCGATGGAGATATCGAGCTGTCGTTACTCGAGAGCACCTTAACCGCTGGTGAGAATCTCTGTAAGTAAGCGGATAAATAGCGTAGATAACTATGAATAAATATACCCAATGGTTAAATCTTGATTTCGACCCGTTTGCACCTAGCGCAACGAGCAGCGACTTCTACTGCAGCGGTCATCGTCAAAATCTACTTGACCAGATCGTTGAGTTTTCTCTCTACAGCAACGCCATGATTGCTGTTACGGGTCCCTTGGGTGCTGGCAAGACCACCCTTGCTACAAATTTCTGTGATCGATTCGCTGACGAAGCCGTGTGTGTAAAGGTAGTTGCAACCTTATTCATGAATCAGAATCAATTTCTTGAGACGTTACAGGGTGCTCTAGGATTTAAGCTTAGGGATAGTACGGATACTAATTCCTCAATAGAGCAGATCTGTCGCTATGCGGCGGAACTCGATCTGGAAGCGCGTTCGCTGATATTGATCATCGATGATGCTCACGAACTCAGCGCCGAAGTGCTGCAGTTGCTCATGAAATTGTTAGACAGCAGTGTCGATTCGAGTATTCATGCCTTGTTGTTTGGTGAAAATCAGATCGATAGTTTGCTGCAGAGGATACTTACTGCCGATGCGCAGGAGCGTCTGGCGGTTTTTCCGCTAGATGGATTTGCCAGTGACGAGACCCAAGAATATATTCGCTTCAAGTTAGCGACAGCCAGATTCACAAAAGAATTGCCAATTGATGGGGGTATCGTTGGTGTCATTCATAATTCATCTCGCGGCATGCCTGGCGCGATCAATAACCTGGTAGCTGACGCTCTAAATTCAGCCGTACCAGCCAGCGAACCCGATGAGTTTGCAGGTATCGGACCGATCTTCAGCGGCGCTAGTATTGAGCAAGCTGATGACCACGAGAGAATTGAAGTATTGGAAGCGCATGACCGCGATGAGAAGAGAGATCTAGAGCAAGCTTGGATAGCCAGTATTCAGCCCAGGTATTGGGCTGCTGCTGCCGCACTGGTCGTGCTGTTAACCGGCACTTTACTTTTTTGGGATGCAGGGCCGCGTGAAACACAGTCGATACCTATCACTGTTGCGGTGACCCCGGGGGCTACACAAGTTATCGACGTTGAGCGGCTAACTGAGTTGGCTGCTGCCGTGCCGGTGCTAACCACTGCAGATGAAGCTGTTGTTGCTGGGGTGGGAGAATTTCCGCTGACCGTAGCCTTGACTCAAGGCGAATCAAATTCAGCCGCCGTAGTTATCGCAGAAGAGGCCGTTGCCGCGGAAACAATTGCGGCAGTAAACAACGGTGCTGAAACGGCAAAGACGATTGCTGAAGTTGCAGTAGCCGAAGAAACAGCGGTGATAACAACATCGTCATTTGTGGAGCGACTACTTCAGGCATCCCCGGGGGATTACGCCGTACAACTTTTAGCCTCTCACTCGCAGGCGAGTATTATTGATTTTATTGCGCAATTGGGTGGTGAGCATCCTGCGGGTTATTTCGAAACACGTTACCAAAGCAAGCCGTGGTTCGTGGCAGTGCTGGCGTCCTTTGACGATAGGAATCAGGCCACTGCTGCAATCTCTTCTCTTCCAGCTAAACTGCGCTCCAATGAGCCATGGGTTCGATCTGTAGCTGGGATTCAAACTGACATCCGAAAGCTGCTTGACTCCAAGCTGGTATCGGTAAAGTAGCGACGAGGCCAGCTTCTTTTTGAGTGGCTGGCTAGACCGAGACCAGTCCGGCTTTGTGCCTTGATTGTGAATAAATGCTGCTCGTGTAAAATTGTCCCCTTTTTGCAGGCTCAATGGATCTAAAGCTGTTCCCCATCTGGCTTCGGGTTTGCTGATGTCCTTACCTCGACAAGTAAAGTGAGTGAGCTGTGACCTTAAAGAATGACCGATTATTGAAAGCCCTATTAGGTGAGCCGGTAGATATTACCCCTGTATGGATGATGCGACAGGCAGGCCGCTATCTGCCTGAATACCGCGCTACGCGCAAACAGGCGGGCGACTTCCTAACGGTATGTAAAACGCCCCAGTTAGCCTGTGAGGTCACCATGCAGCCATTGAGGCGTTATGCCTTCGATGCGGCCATCTTATTTTCAGACATACTGACGATTCCCGATGCGTTGGGACAGGGTTTGTATTTTTCTGAAGGTGAGGGGCCGAAGTTTCGTAAGGTGATTCGAACGGCCGCGGATGTCGAGCAATTGCCCGACGTCGACATTGCGGACGAGTTGTCCTATGTGACAGATGCCGTGTCGGTAATTCGTAAAGAGTTGAATGGAGCGGTGCCGCTGATCGGATTTTCTGGCAGCCCTTGGACCTTAGCAACCTATATGATCGAGGGCGGGGGTAGTAAGGATTTCCGCATCGCCAAACAGTTCATGTATGACAACCCCGAGGCCATGCACCTGTTGTTAGAAAAATTGGCAGACTCAGTTACCGACTACCTGAATGCGCAAATCCGTGCCGGCGCGCAAGCCGTGCAGATATTTGATACCTGGGGTGGGATTCTAAGCGGCAACGCCTATAGAGAATTTTCTCTTAACTACATGACGAAAATCGTCAGTAAGTTACACAGAGAAAATGAGGGTCGGCGCGTACCCGTTATCTTGTTTACCAAGAACGGTGGGCAGTGGCTTGAATCGATTGCCGACTCTGGCTGTGATGCAATCGGCTTAGACTGGACAACTGAAATCGGTGAAGCGCGATCCAGAGTTGGCAATCGAGTTGCCCTGCAAGGCAATATGGACCCCTCTATTTTATATGCGTCTCCGGCGGTGATACGTGAAGAAGTGGCAACCATCCTAGCGAGCTACGGTTTAGGTGAGGGGCATGTATTCAATCTTGGTCATGGAATCACCCCGGAGGTAAATCCGGATCATGTCTCCCATTTCGTTACAGCCGTCCATGAGTATTCTGAGCAATACCACCGATAGCAATTCAGTAGCGGTAGCAGTCAGCTTAGGCTCGAATCTACCCTATTTGAATCGTTCCCCGAGAGAGGTCGTGCTTGCAGCGATTCAGAGCTTACGGCGTATTAGCATTGAATCACAAGCCTCCTCTTTGTACCTTAGCGAACCGATAGGCTGTGCCCCTGGCGCCGAGGATTTCATCAACGCCGCTATGGTTCTGCGTTTGGACTCCAAGGTCTCTGCTGGCAAGTTTTTGGCGGTTTTGCAGGGCATTGAGGCCGATTACGGTCGTCAGCGCAGCGCCGAACAGAATCAGGCTCGCACTCTGGATCTGGATATTATTTCTTATGGCAGTCAAGAGGTTGAAAGTCCCGACTTGATATTGCCGCATCCCCGAGCTACGCAGAGAAGGTTTGTATTAATGCCACTGGCGGAGATCCTTCCTGAAATGGTTCTTCCAGGGCAATCAGCGAGCATAGCCCAGCTTCTAGCAGCACTACCGTGCATCGAGAACGTGCAACTGCTGATGTAGTTAAATATAAACCACTGATATAAAAGTATAAATTTACATAAAACACCGCTTTAGTGCGCCAATCCCAGCCAGGGATGGGCTTTGATTTTGCACTACAAATTAATACTCATTGCTCCTTTATGGTGCTAATATCTCAAAGAAGCTTGGGCTCCCTACAAGTAAGGCTTTTTAAAAAAGATTGAGAGTAATGCAAATCAACCATCCACAGAATGCATCGGCGATGACTTCGCTGCTACTCGGACTAGCCTTCATGGGTTCTTCCGCTATGGCTCAGGATGGTTCTTCCTTTCTCGATGAGCCTGTAAATAACCCCTCGGGCAGCGCCATCTTCCGCATAGCGCCCAGCTCCATACTGAATGAGCAGGCGCCACTGTTGAGCATTGCTAGAAGTGTTGAGCAGAAAGACTTCCAAGGTGCTGTTGTAGACAATGCCTTAAATTTCAATCTGGGCATGCAAGTTGAGCCAATCGCGGGCCTGAGTGTCAGTGCAGATGCTTGGAGCATGCAGATAGATGAGGCGCCAGCATCCGGTACTAACAGTAATTGGCAGGGCGGCTTAGCGAAACTCTATATCGACGACTCGGCAATCACTGAGTTCAACATGGGTAATCCGCTTTTGGGTACCAATGTCGAATCGAACGGATTTGATTTAGGCGCGTCCTACATATGGGATACGAATCGCTTCGGTCAGTTTACTCTCAGTTCCACGACCACCTATGTTGATGAGTTTGAGAACAATGGAGCGCTCCTAGACTTAGCCGCTTCGGACATCGCCGAAATAGATCAGAGGCTGATTAGCCCAGAACTACAGAGTAGTTTGATGCTCTCTTGGCAATTCGGAAATCACACAGCCAGTGCTATTACTAATTACTTCGATTCATTCAAAGATATTAGTGAATTGAACATGGAAGAAATAAACGCGCTTGTTGATAACATCACAACCTTCGATCTTGAGTATGGTTACAGTGTAAATACTGGGTTGCATGACCGCGCAATAATTTCCTTTGGTATCCGCAATATCTTCGATGAGAAGACTGCACAGATACTAAATTCTACTACGCGTATTCTGGATCAGAATGGTCGAGTGGCGTACGGGTCTATTAAGTACCAGTTCTAAGTGCCAGTTTTAAGTACAACCTTCCTCGCGCTTTTTTTGTCTTAATGTTGGGCTAGTTGTTTCGGTCAGGCGTCTTAATTCTGGCTGACTAGCCTGCTTTCTCTTTTGCTAAAACGCCTTAGCTAGGTACAAGTTTGTCTAGAGAGTTCTCGCAAGGCACCATACGTCAATCCGGCAAGCTTGCTGCTCGCGCAGCATTCTCGAGATGGTCTGGGTTGTGGTCATGGTCGTCACCACGTCATCGATTAGTGCGATGTGCGTCACGCCTGTAAGGCCATCCAATTGTCTTACAGCAAATGCTTTCCGTAAATTTTTCTTTCGGGCAGTGGCCGAACTCATCGAAGTCTGGGGCTGCGTATTTTGAATTTTAATTAGCGAGGAGTGGGAGGTTGCGACTGTGCAGTACTCAGAGAGGACATTGCAGATCTCACTCGCCTGATTAAATCCTCGTGATCCTAGCCGGTTTTTATGCAGTGGAACGGGCAGAAGCAGTTCCGGCTTAGCCGTCCCAATGTAGTAAGCATTAAATCGGCACGCCAAGACTCTAGAGAGGGAATAGCCAATATCAAAACGAGCTGAAAACTTGAAATCGGCAACCAATTTATCGATAGGTGAAACATAGGGGAATGCGGCAGTACAGGAATCGAAGGCCGGTGGAGAGAGTTGGCACCTGGTGCAGCAGGAACCCTTAACCAGTCTGCCGTTCAGTTCGATGCCGCAGCGTCGGCAGCAATCCTTTAGTTTTGGTAGCTCGCATCCACAGTCATTGCAGATGCTGTGTTCACCATCAGCAACTTGCCCGCAAACGATACAGGTGGATGGCAGGGCGCAGCGGATCGACTGGATTCGCTCATAAAACATTAAGCGAATCTCTTCTTTATATTCGGGCTCCCATAAAACATTCAGCTAATCTCTCATCGATTCTGTGAGTTGTTAGTCAAAGTATAGGTAACGCTGCGCAATTCCCTGAATTTGCGCCTAACTGGAGAGTACCTGTTAGGGCTAGCATCCCCTATAATCACTCCTTGATAGTAAATTCTGTTGGGGAAACAAACAAATGGCTACTTATAAAGCTCCGTTAAGAGATATTCGATTTCTCTTGAATAATGTCTTCGCTGCAGAGCAGTTATTTGCCAGCATGCCGGACACGGCAGAGATAACAGATGACCTGATCGCTGCGATTGTCGAAGAGGCAGGAAAGATAGCCGAAGGGCTGCTCGCGCCCATTAATTCCAGTGGTGATGCCGAGGGCTGCCATTTTGAGAAAGGGACAGTTACTACCCCAAAGGGTTTCAAGCAAGCGTATAAGGCATTTGCTGACGGAGGTTGGCCAAGCTTAACGGGCGATGTGAATTACGGTGGCCAAGGCATGCCTAAGATGCTCTCTGCTGTAATTGAAGAAATGCTATTTGCCGCCAATTCCTCTTTCGCGCTCTATACGATCCTCAATACGGGCGCGACGCTAACTCTGAGCCAGCATGGCAGCGACGAATTGAAGCTGCGTTATCTGCCGCAGATGTACTCCGGCAAGTACTCCGGCACGATGTGCCTAACCGAGCCTCATGCGGGAACCGATCTTGGGATGATTAAGACCAAGGCCGAGACGCAAGCCGATGGCAGCTACCTGCTCAGTGGCACCAAGATATTTATTACAGCCGGGGAGCATGACCTTACCGAGAACATCATTCACTTAGTGCTGGCAAAATTACCGGATGCGCCCCCAGGCCCAAGAGGCATCTCCCTATTTCTGGTTCCCAAGTTCTTGGTCGATGAGTCGGGCAGGTTAACTGATGAGCGCAACACCGTAGCCTGCGGTTCAATAGAGCACAAGATGGGGATCAAGGCATCTGCAACCTGCGTAATGAATTTTGACTCGGCGGTGGGCTACTTAGTCGGTGAAGAAAACCAAGGCCTGTCTCATATGTTTACCATGATGAACTACGAGCGATTATCGATGGGGCTGCAGGGAAACGGCCTAGCCGATAGCTCCTACCAATTAGCCGCGGCGTACGCGAAGCAAAGAATGCAGGGTAGAGCCGCCACTGGAGCTTTGCAGCCGGGGTTGAATGCAGATCCAATCATTGTGCACCCTGATGTGCGTAGAATGCTGTTGACGATGCGGGCTAATATTTTGGCGGGGCGTGCTCTGTCTCTTTATGCGGCGAGTCAGTTGGATATATCGCGTTTCCACCCTATTGAAGCTGCTCGTAAGAAGGCTGAGCAGCTTGTAGCGCTGCTCATTCCTGTCCAAAAAGCGTATTGCACAGACCGCGGTTTTGAAGCCTGTGTGCTGGGCCAACAGGTGCTGGGCGGGCATGGTTATGTGACAGAGTGGGGGCTTGAGCAGAATGTTCGCGACGCAAGAATCGCACAAATCTACGAGGGTGCGAATGGAGTTCAGGCGCTCGATCTCATGGGGCGTAAGACAGTACGCAGCAACGGTGAGCTGCTCGACATTTTATCTGGCGAAATGGATGAGTTCGTCGCTAGCCAGAAAGATGTCGAAGCGATGCACCCCTATTTAACGGCTTTCGAGAAATGCCGTGGACGTTTAGAAGAGGCGACCTCGTCGGTATTGGCAAGCAGCGGCGATGATGCCAATGCGGTTGGAGCCGCCTCGTATAGTTATATGGAGTTAATGGGCTTGGTGCTCTATTGCTACATGTGGCAGAGAATACTATCGGCAGCCTTAGCCGATCAAAAATCAGGGTCAAATGATACTGATTACACGGATGCTCTAGTTAAAACGGGGGAGTTCTTTATGCAAAGATTGCTGCCTCGTACGGAATCATTGTTGGTTGAAATCACCAGTGGCGCTGAATCCCTAATGGCAATGAGGGCGGAACAGTTCTAAGCACCCAGTGACTTCACAGGACGCTTAGATTACCCACTCAACGCTCTGAATACGGATGCCTACTGATTCAGGTCTTCGTTCTTCTCGCCCTCCAGGACCCTATTGCCTTGCTCCTTGGGCACGACGATGTCAGTGAATCGGTTGTCACGAATACTGAATTCGACTCCCTCGGGGCTGTCTCGGGTTCTAGTTCATCTTTTTCAGGCGTAGATAGCAATTGCGCGACTAGGCCTTCAGGCGCTTCGTGCCCTATCGAGGTTTAGCTTGTGCCGGAGCCACTGTATACTGCACACCACTACAATTTTCTGGATTCACTTATGTTAAAAGTTGCTATCGTTGGTGCTGCCGGCCGTATGGGTCGAACTCTGGTCGAGGCAGTCAGCCAGAACAGCAACACAATGCGTGTCTCAGTGGCCACGGTGCTTGCTGATGACCCTGCGCTGGGGGTGGATATCGGACTACTGGCAATTGGGGCTGCCATTGGCATAAAAACGGTTGCCGAGCTCGCGCCGGATCAGTCGGATTTCGATGTGCTCATCGACTTCACCTCCCCCGAGGCGACCATGAGCCATCTCGCTTACTGCCAGGCGAACAACAAAGCTATGGTGATCGGAACAACGGGTCTGTCTAGCGATCAGCAACACGCCATCCAAACGGCTGCTGCAAATATCCCTATTATTGTCGCACCTAATATGAGTGTGGGAGTCAATCTGTGTCTCAAATTATTGGAACAAGCGGCACGAGTGCTTGGGGATGAAGTTGATATAGAAATTACCGAGGCTCACCACCGTTATAAGAAGGATGCGCCTTCTGGAACTGCCCTAAAGATGGGTGCGGTTATCGCTGACACTCTAGATAGAGACCTTGAGGAGTGTGCAGTTTACGGCAGAGAAGGGATCAGCACAGAAAGAGATCGCAAGACCATCGGCTTCACTACAATAAGGGCCGGGGACATCGTTGGAGATCATACAGTGACGTTCGCAGGCCTAGGTGAGCGTGTCGAGATAACACACAAGGCTAGCAGTCGAATGACCTTTGCTAGTGGCGCCGTCCGCGCCGCGAAGTGGATAGGGAATAAGGAGAGTGGCCTCTACTCGATGCAGGATGTGTTGGCGCTGTAGCACGAGTTGGCATTGGAGTTGGAGAACTTGAGACCCCGTCAATTGCTCAGCATTAATGACGCTTGAATGGTTTAGCCTGAAGGGTAGTTTTTTCACTTCTTACTTGATTTTCGAAAGTTCGGCGTAGACAAGATGGGGCATGTATCTATAGAATACTCGCTCAGTATGACAATGCTGAAAATATTACAAATTGATTAAAAAAACGGAGTGAGGAGATTCTTCATTCCGTTTTTTTTCGCCCGCAATTAATAGAACAATGAAGGCATTTTAGGAGAAAAAGTGGCTGGCTCAGCGGTACTTGCATTAGAAGATGGTAGCCTATTTCATGGTGTCGCAATTGGGGCTCAGGGAAGCTCCAGTGGCGAAGTGGTTTTCAATACCTCTATGACCGGTTATCAGGAAATTCTCACTGACCCTTCATACGCTAAACAGATCGTCACTCTCACCTATCCTCACATTGGCAACACCGGAACTAATGAAGAAGACAATGAGTCTCGGCAGGTTTGGGCCTCGGGTCTGGTTATTCGTGATTTGCCCTTGTTGGCAAGCAATTGGCGTAATGAGCAGTCACTTGATGAGTTCCTGAAAGCGAGAAAAGTTGTTGCGATTGCCGAAATTGATACGCGCCGTCTCACGCGCTTGCTTCGCGATAAAGGCGCGCTAAATGGCTGCCTTCTTACTGGTACAGCGCTTGAAGCGGGCGGTGAGCTCGAAGCATTGCGACTCGCGAAGGCATTTCCAGGATTAAAAGGTATGGACCTGGCCAAAGAGGTCAGCGTTAAAAAAAGCTTCGATTGGCAGGGCGGCGTCTGGGAACTGGAGTCCGGCTACAAAGTCGATTCTGGTAACCGCTTTAAGGTTGTTGCCTATGACTTCGGTGTTAAGCACAATATTCTGCGTATGTTGGTGGATCGAGACTGCGAAGTAACTGTTGTGCCCGCGCAGACGCCCGCCAGTGAAGTGCTGGCTATGAAGCCGCATGGGATTTTCCTCTCCAATGGTCCCGGCGACCCTGAGCCGTGCGACTATGCCATTGCGGCAATAGCGGAATTTCTGGAAGAGGACATCCCACTATTTGGTATCTGTCTCGGATGTCAGTTAATGGCGTTAGCCTGCGGCGCAAGCACAGTGAAAATGTCTTTGGGGCATCATGGCGCGAACCATCCTGTAGAAAACCTAAAAGATGGCTCGGTAATGATCACCAGCCAAAACCATGGCTTTGCTGTCGACGAGAAGACTCTTCCTGACAATTTAGTGGCAACACATAAGTCTTTATTCGATGGCTCCTTGCAGGGAATAGAGCGCACAGACAAGCCGGCATTCGCATTCCAGGGGCATCCGGAGGCAAGCCCAGGTCCGCATGATGTGGCACCATTGTTTGATCACTTCATCGAATTGATGGCCAATCAAAAGTAACAGTTTACTCATTTTCGACCAAAACGTTTAACCCGTGACTGCAAAGCAGCTAACCATAAGGTACAGACAACGCGACCATGCCACGAAGAACTGATCTAAAGAGTGTATTAATCCTAGGAGCTGGCCCTATCGTTATCGGGCAGGCATGTGAATTCGACTACTCAGGTGCACAGGCTTGCCAGGCGTTGAAGGAAGAAGGGCTGCGGGTCATTTTAGTGAACTCTAATCCTGCCACTATCATGACCGACCCTGTGATGGCTGATGCCACCTACATTGAGCCGGTCAATTGGCGCATGCTCGAGAAGATTATCGAGAAGGAGAGGCCCGATGCCATCTTGCCTACCATGGGCGGACAGACTGCGCTCAACTGTGCATTGGATCTAAATCGTCACGGTATTTTGGACAAGTACAATGTTGAACTAATTGGCGCGAGCTGCGAGGCGATAGACAAGGCTGAAGACCGAGAGCTTTTCGACCAGGCGATGCAGAAGATCGGCTTGGAAACGCCTCAGCACGGCATTGCTCGGAACTTGGAACAGGCGCACGAAGCACTCGAGAAAGTTGGTTTCCCCTGCATCATCAGACCGTCGTTCACCATGGGTGGTACCGGTGGTGGAATCGCCTATAACAAGGAAGAGTTCGATGAAATCTGCCTGCGCGGTATAGAGCTCTCACCCACCAACGAGCTGCTAATCGATGAGTCACTAATCGGTTGGAAAGAATATGAGCTCGAAGTGGTGCGCGATACGAACGACAACTGCATCATCGTCTGCTCGATAGAAAATTTCGACGCCATGGGTGTGCACACGGGCGACTCGATTACCGTCGCTCCTGCGCAAACTCTGACCGACAAGGAATACCAGATTCTTCGGAATGCCTCGCTCGCCGTCTTGCGAGAGATTGGTGTGGAAACCGGAGGGTCCAACGTGCAGTTTGGTATAAATCCTGCGGATGGTCGCCTGGTTATCATCGAGATGAACCCAAGGGTGTCTCGTTCATCGGCACTCGCCTCGAAGGCCACTGGATTTCCGATCGCGCGGGTCGCCGCGAAGCTCGCCATAGGCTTTACTCTCGATGAGCTGCGAAATGAAATAACCGGCGGAGCAACGCCCGCCTCTTTCGAGCCGTCTATAGACTATGTCGTTACTAAGATTCCTCGATTCACCTTCGAAAAATTTCCAGAAGCGAATGACCGCCTGACCACTCAGATGAAGTCGGTCGGTGAAGTTATGGCGATCGGTAGAACCTTCCAAGAATCCTTGCACAAGGCGCTGCGTGGGCTTGAAGTTGGGATGTGCGGTTTAGATCCGGTACTCAACCTCAAGCTAAGTGACGCCAAGGCCATCTTAACGCGAGAATTAACCGAACCTGGCGCGGAACGAATCTGGTATATCGCTGATGCTTTCCGAGCCGGCTGGTCTATCGATACGGTGCACGAGCTGACCGGCGTTGATCGCTGGTTCCTGGTGCAGATCGAAGACCTAATCAATGATGAGACGATGCTCGCAGAAAAGTCTCTCGATGACGTCGACTATGACCTCATGCGCAAGCTCAAGAGGAAAGGTTTCTCAGATATGCGCTTGAGTCAGATTCTGAAAATAGCAGAGCTGGCTGTGCAATCGAGACGGCATGAAATGGGAATTCGTCCTGTCTATAAGCGGGTAGATACCTGTGCCGCCGAATTCGTTTCCTCTACAGCCTATATGTATTCAACTTATGAAGAAGAGTGTGAGGCTGAGCCTTCCGATAAAGATAAAATCATGGTGCTCGGCGGTGGGCCCAACCGTATCGGGCAGGGGATTGAGTTTGACTACTGCTGTGTACACGCCGCCTTAGCTATGCGTGAGGATGGCTACGAGACCATTATGGTCAACTGCAACCCAGAGACTGTATCTACCGACTACAATATTTCAGATCGCCTGTTCTTTGAACCGCTGACATTCGAAGATGTTATCGAGGTTGTACAGCTTGAGAAGCCTAAGGGCGTCATCGTTCAATTCGGCGGGCAGACGCCATTAAATCTGGTGAAACGATTAGAGGAGGCTGGTGTTCCAGTAATCGGCACTAGCCCCGACGCTATCGATCGCGCTGAGGACCGAGAAAGATTCCAGCAGTTAATTGAAAAGGTGGGCCTGAAACAACCACCGAACAGCACAGTGAGAAGTGTTGAAGAGGCCATCGAAGCGGCAAAACGAATTACCTATCCATTGGTAGTGCGGCCTTCTTATGTGCTGGGTGGACGTGCCATGGAGATCGTCTACAACGAAGAAGAGCTCGATCGTTATATGCACGATGCCGTCAAGGTATCCAACGACAGTCCTGTGCTACTCGATTATTTTTTGAGCGCAGCAATCGAAATTGACGTTGATCTAGTTTGCGACGGCGAGCGAGTG
>Ga0115000_10001156_pt1 | contig 23854 bp, 25 predicted proteins | sample ArcticOcean_MG_C_6_FD_89690 | JGI IMG/M metagenome (GOLD analysis project Ga0115000, IMG submission 89690) | Marine microbial communities from western Arctic Ocean - ArcticOcean_MG_CB8_128 | ecosystem: Environmental > Aquatic > Marine > Oceanic | place: Arctic Ocean: Canada Basin | collected... | reverse complement strand
GAAACCACACCCCTGACAGACCCTGATGGCAATAAAGTAACACTTGTGCCCGTTGGCTTACACGACATCACCAACATCGGAATGAAGATGGTCGTTCGATCGCTGGACGATGCACGACGGTTTTTCACGAAGAGTGTTCAGGCGGAACCACTATCGAATACCAGCTTCAGGTGGGGAACCACAGTATTCCTGCTTGAAGAAGATAAAGCCGCACCGATTGGCGGCGGCATGCAGGGGCCTGGATATCGCTATATGACCGTCCAGGTATTTAAGGTCGACAATGAGCATGCTGAAGCGCTAGAAAGAGGTGCGCTGGAAGGAAGCGCGCCGGTTACACTAGGCACTACAGCCCGCATATCTTTCATCACTGATCCTGACAATAACTGGATCGAAATATCGCAGCGGAAATCTCTGACCGGGGACCTGTCCGCAGAATAATAACAGCATTGAGGTGGCACACCATGAGTCCCGGTCCTGGCAGTATAATCTGGCTGTTGCTCCTGTCACCGCGGGAAGCAAGCAGCCAATTCAAAACATCTAGCGTCTACGACGTCGAACCGGATACCAATAACTGATGGACCCAATCGCACGCATTAAAGCTGAAAGACAGGATGCCCGTAACTTTGATGATCCCAACGCGGACCTGTGCTTCCTGGCATTGTCTGAATCGGGCAAGCCTTCCGTTCGAACGTTAGTACTGAGAGATATCACAGCTGACGGGTTCACTCTGTTCATTAACAAAACAAGCCCCAAGTGGTCTATTATTCAGGCCAACAACCAGGCTGAAATGCTCATCTGGTATACCAACAGCCAGACACAGTACCGCATCAACGGGTTGATAGAAGAACTCGCCCCTTCGGTCATCGAGCCGAACTGGCATCGACGTCCCGCCGCAAGCAAGTACATGGATTACAGCTACGAGAGTCTTGGTTCACAAAGCAGCCAGATCGACGCCCGGGACGACCTGATCGGCCACATCAACGGACTCAAAGAAGAACACCCGGAAGAGGAAATGGTGACGCCAGAGTCGGCTGCGGGAATCGTGCTGCACCCGGAAGTCATCGAAATACTGGACCTCAATATGCCCAACCGTATTCACGATCGTCGGCGTTTCGTTCTTACAGATGGCAAGTGGCAATCTACCCAGCTTATTCCTTAAAACCTGCCCCTTAAAACCTGTCCTGTAATAAAAGCACCTGCCAGAAAAGAAAAAACCCCGCGGAGAATCTCCGCAGGGCCCTGTCTTCGTACGGGGAGCAGGCTCCGAGTTATGTTAACTCGAAGGCTCCCCCAGTTGACTGACTATTGATGGGATCACCTCCTTTTACGATCAGGGTGCCACTCGGCGCGCAAGGTGTTCCCCCTGGATAGAACTACCGGCACGTTCACTATTTGTCAAAGTATTTAAGCGCTTTACATCTTGCTAAGCAAGCGCTGTTTCGTTGGACAGAACTCAAGCAACCTCTACCGCTTTGATTCCATTCAAATTGGAAAAACAGGTTTCAACCGCTGTGTTCAGGAAGTCTTGCATAAAAGCCATTTCGAGTTGGTCTTCACGAATCGCGGCATAGAGAGTACACCACAAACCGGAATCACCCAGCTTTTTAGCCATCACTGTACCCTGCTCAAGGTATTCAGTCAGAGCCCAGTTGGGTAAACAGGCGACCCCTCTTCCGGCGGCCACAAGCTGAATCATCATAGGAGTCAATTCTGCTGTTCGAACACTGCCAGGTTCAACGTCCATTGGTTCCAGGAATCGGGTAAAAATATCAAGGCGATCACGATCGACTGGATAGGTGATCAGCATTTCTGATTCAAGGTCATCCGGCAACACCATAGCTTGTCTGGCCAGGCGATGGTCATTTGAGATTGCCAGCATTGCTTCATAACTAAACAATGGAATATAGGTGATTCCTGGTAACTCAACCGGGTCCGAGGTGATCACCAGGTCCAGGTCTCCACGGACCAGTGCAGGCAGTGGCGCAAAACTAAAACCTCCAGAAAGGTCTAGCTCAACTTCAGGCCAGTTAGCTCGATAAAGATCAAGACAGGGGATCAGCCACTGGAAACAGCTATGACATTCTATACAGATATGCAGCCGCCCAACTTCCCCGCCAGCAAGTCGAGAGATATCCCGCTCGGCACTTTTCACCATAGGCAAAATTTCATCAGCGAGATTGAGCAACCTTCTACCGGCAGAAGTGAATCGTGGGGGTTTCGTTTTACGGACGAAGAGTGAGCACTCTAGCCTTTCTTCAAGGTCCTTCAGTTGGTGCGACAAGGCAGATTGCGTCAGGAAGAGACTCTCTGCAGCCTCAACCAGGCTTCCGTTATCTCGCAGTGCTACCAGTGTTTTTAAGTGTCGGAGTTCAATCACATTTTTACCATTCACTTCAGGAAACGCCTTATTTACCAGAAAAACGAAGGTCTGAATGACGAAAATTCAATGTATACTCATTTTTTACAAAAATCACTCACTTTGGCTGTAAAGTCACGGTAAAAGTTAGGCGTTTCCTAAATCAAGATTGGGCTTGACTGGAGTTACTGAGCAGACACAATGATTAACGGATCTATACCAAATCAGGATCAATGAGTCAGCATGTTTAACCCATCGTCAGTAGCCATTGAAGCCTTTGTAGACGAGCTCGTGGAGCACTACGTCAACATGTAAGGCAAAAATGAATCCGACATACAGCTAATCATCTCAAACGCACGAAACGCACTCGAGATTATTGCCAACAGTGATGCGCCATATCATGACGTCAATCTTCATCGCCGAAGGCGTCCGCTTATTACGCCGAACCCAAGAGGGCCAAAAATGGGTCGCCAACCTCTACGCCAATGTGTTTACGATAGAGCATGAGGCCACGGCGTACGGGCCAGAACGCCGGGATACGATCGAGCGACGCGATCAAGCCAAGAGTGTTTTCAAGGCCAAGGAAATCAGCAGAAATGACAAACGAGGTTCTGAGAGGCGCAAGGCTAGCATCCATACTGCTGGCTCCAGATCTGAGAATTAGCAATTAAAGCCCAAACTTCGTAGAATCCCGCTCCTTTTTATTCGGAAGTACCCATCAGATGTTGGCCGCCGATCAACGTCCACCCGTATTGCGTGTCGTACAGGAGCCCAGGTTAAAGATTTGCTTACTGGGCTACCGAAGCAATCCTTACAGCGGTGGTCAGGGAATCTATATCAAGTTCCTTAGTAAGGCTCTTGTAGATGCGGGCCATTCTGTCGATGTCATCTCCGGCGAGCCCTATCCTGAACTCGATGAAGGCGTCCACCTGATCAAACTTCCCGGGCTTAACCTGTTTGAAGCCGATAATCATGTCACCGCTCTCCGGCCAGGACACCTGCTGTCTTACACTGATTTTTTTGAATGGTTCAGCATGCTAACTGGTGGTTTTCCAGAACCGTATACATTCGGGAGAAGGCTGGTCCAATATTTCAAGCGACACCGGCCTGGTTACGACATCGTCCACGACAACCAGAGCCTTTGCTACGGAACGCTCAAACTGCAAAAAATGGGCGTGCCTGTTATTACAACTATCCACCACCCGATTACCAGTGATCTACGAATCGCCCTGCAAAGCGCCGAAACCTGGAAGCTACGGCTACTGATCAGGCGATGGTACACATTTCTTAACATGCAAAAGAAAGTCGTTCAGCAACTCGACAACCTGGTAACCGTGTCACGCGCATCAAGGCAAGATATTGCAACCGATTTCGCCATCGCTGAGACCAAACTCAACATCGTTCACAATGGCATAGACACCAAGTTGTTCAGGCCAATCCCGGCTATCGAGCCGGAGGAATTCAACGTCATGGCAACTGCTTCAGCTGATGCTCCACTCAAGGGACTGGACTATCTTATCCGGGCAATTTCGATACTTGCAGACGAAATACCAGAACTAAAACTCACGGTACTGGGCAAGCTCAAAGAAGATGGTAAAACAGCAAAACTTGTCAGCCAGCTCGGGTTAGAAAACCGGATACACTTTTACTCAGGACTGAGTTCACAGGAAGTGGCTGAATTATATGCGAAAGCAACCTGCGCCGTTGTTCCCTCTATTTATGAGGGCTTCGGACTGCCAGCAGGGGAAGCGATGGCCTGTGGCGTCCCCGTCATTTCGACAGATGGCGGTGCACTGCCTGAAGTGGTTGGTGATGCGGGTATTACGGTACCAACACGAGATCACCTCGCTCTGGCTGATGCGATCAGAACACTGCTCGCTGATTTAAACCTTAGGCACACCCTGGCAGCCAGAGGACGGGCAAGAATACTTGAGCTGTTCAGCTGGGAAGTTGCCGCAGGTGACATGGTTCGACTATATGGCGAAGTAGTCTCCCGAAAGGTAGCTCACTAATGTCCTTACAAACTATCAATTTTTCAATAATGCGACTTTCAGAGAATGAACGGCTGCTCGACCTTGGATGCGGTGAAGGCAGGCATGCCATCTCTGCCTATATGACAAACAACCTGAAGGCTGTCGGAATTGACCTTTCTGTAAAGGACCTGAAAATCACCCAGGAACGGTTCGAACAGTTTGCCGAACCAGACAACAACGATAAAAGTCTGGTCATAGCGGCCGCCAACGGCGAACATCTACCATTCGAAGACGAAACGTTTAACAAGGTCATCTGTTCCGAGGTTCTGGAACATATTCCCAACTATGAAGCAGTCATAGCTGAGATTGCCCGTGTATTAAAAACTGGCGGTGTAGCGGCCATTAGCGTTCCGCGATACTTCCCGGAGTGGATCTGCTGGCAGATCAGCGATGCCTACCATGCAATGGATGGCGGCCACATTCGAATCTTCGACGCGAAACAGCTTCGCACGGACATTGAATCCGCAGGCTTCATCTTTTATGACAAGCATCACTCACACTCCCTTCATGTGCCGTACTGGTGGTTGAAATGTCTCTTCTGGCGGGAGGAAGGTGAGCCTAATGCATGGATCGTCGATAAGTATCATGCGTTCCTGACCTGGGACCTGATGAAACAACCCTGGATCACCCGGTGGATGGATAAACTACTCAACCCAATCATGGGTAAAAGCGTCGTCATGTACTTCGTAAAAACAGTACAGGTGAAACCGACATGACTCAGGTTTTTGTGTCCATGGGTTTTTTCCCGGATGATTACTTCGCCGGCACCGTAGACTACATCGCTAAATTACAGGATGCAGATGGTGCTATCCCCTGGTTTGATGGTGGTCCTATGGACCCATGGGACCACATTGAATCTGCCATGGGACTGACTATTGGCGGGCACTTCGATCAGGCCAAAGCAGCTTTCCACTGGCTAAAAAACAATCAGCTTCCAAACGGTAGCTGGCTTGCCGCTTATAAAGACGGCAAAGTCGAGGACGGTACGCGCGCAGAATCAAACTTCGTCGCCTATATTGCAACCGGAGTCTGGCACTACTATCTCGTGACCGGCGACGAAGAGTTTCTTTCTGACCTATGGGATACCGTCCGATCAGCGATGGAGTTTGTCCTCCGGCTTCGGGGACCCCAGGGCCAGGTCTATTGGTGTGAAGACACGACGCTTGGCATTCAGCAAGACTCCCTGGTTACCGGGTGCAGCAGTATCTACAAGTCACTGGAATGCGCACTCAATATAGCAACCAGGCTTGAAGAAGAAGTGCCACACTGGGCAACCGCTAGATCCAGGCTCGGCAACGCAATTTCACAGCACCCCGAATATTTTGACCGCACCTGGGATTCAAAAAGCCGATTCGCGATGGACTGGTTCTACCCTGTTCTCACGGGCGTCATTAAAGGCAAAACTGCCCAGAATCACCTGAATTCTCGATGGAATGAGTTTGTGGTAAAAGACCTGGGTTGTGTCTGCGTCAACGACGAGCCCTGGGTAACCGTGGCAGAGTCCTGTGAACTGGTGATGTCACTACTGACTGCAGGACAATACCAACCGGCCGTTCAACTGTTCAGCTGGCTACACCAATTTCGCGACGAGAAGGGGGCCTACTGGACCGGGTATGTCCACCGGGACGACGCGCTTTGGCCTCTGGAAAAACCAACCTGGACAGCCGGCGCCGTGCTGCTGGCAGCCGACGCGCTGTCGAATAAAACCGGTGCAGCCCACCTGTTTAGAAACGAATCCGTAGTGACTTCCTCGAGAAACGCTTCCATGGCTAACTTCAATCAGGATTAAAGGACGCGCTGCCCAGGGCATTGCGATTGACCGCTAAAAAATGCGGTTAAAGGCGCCGGAGTATTCCTAGCGTTTTTACCCTGTCGACTTCTTCAAACAAACCTGACGCAACGGCCAGCTTAAGTATTTCGTAGGGCGCCTGGCCACCTTCTGCCGGATCCGGAAAAATATCATGGATAGCAAGGATACCGTCCGTCACCACATGCGAAACCCAGCTACGATAGTCAGTCTGCGCCGCTTCCAGGGAATGACCACCATCGATAAACACCATGCCCAGAGGGGTATGCCAATTGCGTGACGCAACCGAGGACGAGGCGACGATCGGTACTACTACATCTTCAAGCGCTGCATTCCGCATGGTCTGCCTGAATTCCCTGAAGGTATCCATCAACCCGGCCTTACCATCGAACAGATCCTGATCGTGGTATTCCTCACCCGGCTGATGTTCTTCTGAGCCTCGATGATGATCAATGGCGTAAAGCGAAACATCTTTCTCCCGGCAGGCTTCACCAAGATACACCGTTGATTTACCGCAGTAGCTGCCCACTTCCAGCACTGGTCCAAGAGCACCCGCTTGCAGAGCATAAGAGTACAGGGCGTGTCCTTCTTTCGGATCAAGAAAACCCTTGACCGTGTCAATATCGATCGATGACTTCATCATTAGCTAAACGAAAAGAAGGCAAAGATAATCAGGTAAACAGGAAGGAGCAATATAGCGGCATAAACACATATGTTGTTGGTCACCGGCCATTTGGTCTCATCCCCAACTGGGAATTTATCGCCAAGAACCAGCCAGGCACAACTGCCCAGAACAATGGACAGAATAGTACTGAGTATTATCAAGCCCATTACACGCCTTCACATAAAAAATGCAAGTCTAACATAGGGCCAGAGGATAAATCGTAAGCCTGTCTCCGGGCTGAACAACCTGGCCTGCCTCGACCATTGCAAGCGCATCTGCCCATACGACAGAAGTCATGATGCCGGAACCCTGATTGGGAAACTTCGAGAGTCTGGTCTGGCCTTCAATATTCTGAATCTGGACGCGCAAATACTCACGCCGGCCCCCGCCCTTGAATGAAAAGTCAGATACCCCAGTGACACAGAAAGGCTTGTAATCACCACGCCCTTGCATCGCGAGTAGATATTGCCTGGCGATGATATGAAACGTCACAAACGTTGATACCGGATTCCCCGGCAAACCAAAGAATGGCACCCCCTGGACTTCACCATAAGCGAGAGGCTTGCCTGGCTTTATGGAGAGTTTCCATAACTCAAGCTTGCCTAGTTTTTCAACGGCAGCCTTCACATGATCCTCTTCCCCGACAGACACGCCCCCGCTTGTAAGAATACAGTCTGCCAGCGACGCGGCGTCCATCAGTGCCTGCTCGGTTGCCTCTGGTGTATCAGCAACGATCCCCAGGTCAATCACCTTCATTCCCATATTACGCAACATGGCTGATAGCGCGTATCGGTTTGAATTGTAAATCTGACCGGGCGCAACAGAGTTACCAGGCTCAACCAACTCGTCGCCGGTAGACATGATTGCTATTCGAAGCGGCGTTGCCACCTCGATCTGTGCGACGCCAACAGATGCGACCAGGCTTAATGTTCTCGCCGACAATAGATCTCCTTTGCGGATAATCAAAGAACCAGCCTCTATATCCTGCCCTTTCGACCTTACATTCTCGAACTGGTCGGGAAGCGACAGAAGTTTCACTTCGTCGCCAACCAGTTCTGTGTTTTCCTGCATTACAACGGTATCAGCACCGACCGGAATTTCCGCGCCGGTAAATATTCTGGCGACGGTGCCAGACGCTAACCTTGATCCCACATATCCTGCAGGAATCCGAGCTGACACGCGGTAGCTGGTTTGCAGGTTGGCATCTGCATAGGCGATCGCGTAACCATCCATTGCGCTATTATCAGCGGGAGGAACATTAATCGGTGACTGAATATCTTTAGCGGCACAACAATTTACTGCTTTATCAATGGTTCTAAGCTCACTTTTTCCTGTCGGTTTGACCAGATCCAGTAACTGATCCACCACTTCATCAACAGGCCTTAGCGACACAATCAATGACTTCCCTTTCGGATCAACTCGGCGAAATTACACGGCCGATGCTCTATGTTGAGCTGGTCTTTGAGAACACCGTTCCAGGCAGTTTTACACGCGCCGGTAGACCCGGGCATACAGAATACGACCGTATTGTTTGCAATCCCCGCAAACGCCCTGGACTGGATGGTTGATGTACCGATCTCCTCATATGAAAGTTGCCGGAAAAGCTCTCCAAAGCCGGTGATGTCTACATCGAATAATGGCGTGAGGGCTTCAGGGGTCGAGTCACGGCTGGTGAAGCCCGTTCCACCCGTAACCAATACCACTTCTATAGCACTGTCAGCGATCCAGTTGGAAACGGCAGCCCTAAGCTGGTACATGTCATCAATAACGATCAGTCTTTGCGCCAGAAGGTGGCCTTCTTCCAGCAGCGAATCACACAGATACTGGCCAGAAGTATCGTTTTCCAGGGTACGAGTATCAGATACTGTTAACACCCCAATTTGCAAACCGTTTGTCATTTGGAGTCTCCCTGAGTCTCGCCAATATTGAAAACAGCGGCCATGATACCCTGCCCTAAATCAAGAAAATAGCGGACACAATGAGCTCGACGATCCAGAAACCGTTACCGCGCCTAAGGTGTTTAACTTTCTGGAAGAGGCAGATTACCCGATCAAAATTTAAGGCTATTCCCCTTTCCAGTTCGGGGCACGCTTTTCGGAAAATGCGAGGGGGCCTTCTACAAAATCAGAACCTTTGTACATAGCCTGAATCTGCTCATACTTGCCCTTGATAGCTGCTTCCAAAGAGTCTGCATTCATACCGACCATGGCAGCCTGTTTACTACCACGAACCGACAGCGGTGCGCATTCAAGAATCAGCTCGGCCCACTTCTTCGCGCCTTCAAGAGCCTCGCCTGCTGGCACAACATCGTTGACAAAACCCAGCTGTTTTCCTTCTTCTGCGCTAACACGCCGACCGGTTAACAGCATTCCCATAGCCTGTTTCATGCCAATCTCTCTTGGAAGGCGATGAATCCCACCCGCCAACGCCGCCAGACCTACACGAGGTTCAGGTAACGCAAAGATGGCATTGTCTGAGGCGATGATCAGGTCGCATGCGAGGGCGATTTCGAAACCTCCCCCCATTGCCACGCCATTCACAGCGGCAATAACAGGCTTGGGGTTATCGAATCTTGAGCTCAAACCAGCAAACCCCGACGATGGCTGGCCACTCATGTCACCACCTGACGCCTGATACTTCAGATCATTTCCGGCACAAAAAGCCCGGTCACCCGCGCCGGTGATAATCGCAACCCATTGCTCGGGGTCAGAGGCAAAATCATCAAATATTCCAGCAAGCTCAGCATTCCCGGGGGGATGCAGAGAATTCATAACTTCAGGTCGCTCGATAGTAATGATCGTGAGCCCACCTTCGCGGCTCACACTGCTGAAATCGCCCATAGTTTCTTCCTGGATTAAAAAAATCAAGTTTACCAGTTTGTCGAACAGGGACAACTTGACATATATCACCTATCAAACGATGAATTTCAGCCACTATAGTTCACCAGAATGACGCTATAATGCGCCAACTAAAAAATTTGGAGGACCCATCATGGGACTTTTCACCAAGAAACTGGAAATTCCATCCGCTGATTCGGCACTGCCCGGTCGAACAGATGAGCTACCCGTACCCGAACAGCATTTTGTGAATGGCAGACCGATGAAAAGACCATTCCCAGAGGTTATGCAGACCGCAATGTTTGGTCTCGGTTGTTTTTGGGGAGCAGAGCGTTGCTTCTGGGAACAGCAAGGCGTTTATGTGACGGCCGCTGGTTATTCGGGCGGGAGCACACCTAACCCTAGCTATGAGGAAGTCTGCTCTGGCATGACCGGCCACAACGAAGTCGTACTGGTGGTATTTGACCCTTCGGTCGTGAGTTATGCCTCCCTGTTACAAACTTTCTGGGAGAGCCACAATCCGACACAGGGTATGCAGCAGGGAAATGACGTCGGCACGCAATATCGCTCTGGAATTTACACGTTCTCGGATGAGCAACTTGAAGAGGCACTGCGAAGCCAGGAGTTATTCCAAAACAGACTCGAAGAACAAGGGTTTCCTGCCATTACGACGGAAGTTTCCCCTGCCCCTCAGTTTTACTATGCCGAGCACTACCACCAACAGTATCTCGCCAAGGTCCCTAATGGATACTGTGGCCTGGGCGGTACTGGCGTTTGTTACGCTGACTGATCAGTCCAGGAAATTTAATACGCTTTGCACAAAGTGCCACAGCGTATTCGAACAGGTTGACCCCAGATATGCAGCAATGAGGGATATTGCATGCCCCGCTGCGCACAAACCATGTTAGCCATAGTCGACAAGGACCAGCACCACATCAAGCTCGAAGCCTATCCCGTCTGTTTCGGCATCTTTTCGATGCCGGTGAATTCCAGCACCTGAAAGAACACAATGTACTCGAACGCGCAAAACAGATGATGTTCACGATGTCATCAAAGTTTAAATAGAACTGTGAAGCCGGGTTAATCCGTGAGGCGATGTAATGCCTCATCGTAGCGCGCCAGCGTATCGTCGATGACTTCATCGGGCAGCACTGGTCCCGGGTACTCTTTGTCCCACTCTCCCGCGGTGACGAGAGTTTCCGTGTAGTTACGGACATACTGTTTATCAAAGCTGTTTTGTTCCCGGCCAGGGCCCCAATCATCCGCGGGCCAAAAACGACTACTATCGGGGGTCAGCACCTCATCGATTAGAACGATGTCACGGTTCTTATTCCAGCCAAACTCGAACTTGGTGTCCGCAATAATGATCCCACGCCCCAACGCATATTCGCGACCCTTCTCGTAAATACCCATGGACGTATCCCGGATTTTCTCCATGACATCCTGGCCAACGGTTTCAGCAGCCGTCTCAAAACTGATGTTTTCATCATGGCCCTCTTCCGCCTTTGTGGAAGGCGTAAAGATCGGCGCTTCAATCCTGTCACTATTAGTCATGCCCTCCGGCAGTGCAATGCCACAAACTTCGCCTGTCTTCAGATAGTCCTTGTAACCACTGCCCGTCAGGTATCCCCGGACGATGCACTCAATAGGGACGACTTCACTTTTACGGCAGATCATGATTCGACCCTCTAGCAACTGACGCTGTTCATCTGTCAGGCCGTCGATATCTGACGGGTCCGTCGACACAAGATGATGCGCATAATCGTTGCTGAAAAAGTCAAACCAGAACTTCGAGATCTGAGTTAGCAATACACCTTTCCCAGGTATTCCATTGCCCAGAACCACGTCGAAGACACTAACCCGGTCAGTCGCCACAATAAGAATTCCGTCTCCACCATCAGCGAGTGGCATGTCATACAGGTCACGGACTTTTCCTGTTCGTTTATTACCCAATGGCAAATCGGTGTTCATAACTGCTTCAGTCATGATTGCTCCGTTCTATGATGTTAGTTCAAGTTAAAAGTTACGCAAGTGCTTGCTCAAAATCTGCAAGCAGGTCGTCAAGTTCCTCGATTCCGATAGAGAACCGAACAAGGGAATCATCAATTCCCATAGAAGCCCTTCGTTCAGCGCCCATTTCAAAGTAGATCGAATGAGCGACAGGTATCGCGAGCGACCTGGTGTCGCCCAGGTTACTACTACAAATCACAAGATCCAGTTTGTTAATAAAATCAAAACAATCCACATCGTCAACCAGCTCAATGCTAAATATCCCACCATGATGGCGGAATAAAGACGCAGAGCGATCATGCTCTGGATGACCAGACAGACCGGGATAGTATACTTTCCTGACCTTCTCATGGCCATCCAGGTACTCGGCTAACCGCTGCGCGGTTCCACAAATTCGATCCATGCGGAGCGCCAAGGTATCGGAGCCTACTGAAATATGATGAGCAGCTTCAGGACCAAGTGAAGCACCCAGGTCTCTCAGGCCTTTCTTTTTAATCTGCTGAATCGCCCACCCACTCACATCGCCTTTCTTATAGTTATCATACAAGTTGGTAAAGCCCGACCAGTCGAACAACCCGGTTTCTGTTACTGCACCACCCAGGGCATTCGCATGCCCGCCGATGTACTTTGTCAGCGAATTAATAACAAGGCTTGCGCCTACATCTTTGGGGCGAAAAAGATACGGAGTGGTCATCGTGTTGTCCACAAAGTAAATCAGATTATGTTCGCGGCACAGATCACCGATCCCAACAAGATCGGAAACCTGGGTTCGTGGGTTGGCTATCGTTTCCACAAAGACTAGTTTGGTATTCGGCTGTATTGCTGCCGCAACAGCATCAGAAGACGTTGCGTCGACAAACGTCACTTCAATACCCTGTGTTGCAAACGTGTTGAAAAGACTATTGGTATTGCCGAACAAATAAGAAGAAGAAATAAAATGATCGCCACGACGAAGCAATGCAAATAACGTTGTACCGATTGCTGCCATTCCAGTACCGAAAGCTGCGGTGGCAATGCCCTCTTCCATCAGGGTGATTTTGTCCTGCAGCGCCGTCACGGTTGGATTAACCTGACGCCCGTAGGTGTAGCCACTCTTTTTACCCTGAAAAACCGCCGCCAGATCACGCGCGTCATCATAGGCATAGGTCACTGCCGTATGTATAGGCTTATGGATAGATCCATGCTCGATCGGATCTCGTCGATCCGAATGAACAATTTTTGAAGTGAATCCCATTTTCTTAAGCTCCCTAACAAAAAAACCCACCGAGCACGCCGCTACAGCAGGTTATCCCTCTTTAGCGGCATTTCTAAAGCGCCCGCAAGCTGACATCAAATCGGCGCTAGGTAGATTGTACATTAGCTCTTCGAGCAGGTGCAACGAAATGGGTGAGTCTCTTCAATCCCTGCTAGAATACGGGGCTTCCAGGCAACATAACACGACATGAACAACGCAGATTTCAACCAGCAACTTATAAACTTCCTGAACTCCTCACCAACGCCATTTCATGCCACACAGAATATGGCCGCAATTCTTACCAAAAACGGGTTCAACGAACTGCAAGAGTCGAATAAATGGGACACACCTGCTGGTAAGTACTTTGTCACTCGCAACGACTCTTCTATTGTGGCTTTTGTCATTGGCCGCGGCTCATTGGAAGAAACAGGCATCAGGATGGTGGGTGCACACACGGACAGCCCCTGCCTGAAAGTAAAGCCTCGACCTGAACGAAAAAGTCAGGGTTATCAGCAACTGGGTGTGGAAGTTTACGGTGGCGTGTTGTTGAACCCCTGGTTTGACCGCGACCTGAGCCTGGCGGGTAGAGTCACGTTCAAAAACAGCAAAGACCAGGTGACGAGCATACTGGTTAACCTGGAAAAACCCATCGCCGTAATCCCGAGCCTGGCCATTCACCTTGACAGAGACGCGAACAAGGAAAGAACCATCAATCCGGAGACGGACCTACCACCCATACTGCTTAACGAGGACGAGGCGTTTTCACTGGCGAGTGTTCTTGATGAAGCCACCCAGGGAGGAGAGATCCTTGCCACGGACCTTTGCTTCTACGACACTAACCCCGCCCAGGTAATTGGGCTACAGAACGACTTTCTCGCCAGCGCTCGACTGGACAACCTGCTGAGCTGTTTCACAGGCCTTCAAAGCCTACTCACAGCAGACGATTCAGTCAGCAGCCTGCTGGTATGCAATGATCACGAAGAGGTAGGCAGCGCATCAACTTCCGGCGCAGGGGGTACATTCCTCAAGGATGTGCTGGTCAGAATTACGCCAAGCGAAGCTTCAAAAATTCGCACCTTTGCAAATTCGTTATTCATATCTACTGACAATGCTCACGGCGTGCATCCCAACTACCCAACAAAACACGAGACTAACCACGGCCCAATCCTCAACAAAGGACCTGCAATAAAGTTCAATGCAAATCAGCGTTACGCAACCAATAGCGAAACTGCAGGTTACTTCAAGGCGCTTTGCCAGGGCATGAAAATTGAATGCCAGGAGTTCGTTAATCGGGCGGATATGGCCTGCGGCAGTACCATAGGGCCGATTACCGCCAAGGAGCTCGGTGTTCGTACTCTGGATGTCGGCGTGCCTACATTTGCCATGCACTCAATACGGGAGCTGGCCGGAACCCTAGACGCCTACAACCTGTATCGAGTACTCAGCGGATTCTACAAAGATCCGGGCCCACTCGGCGCCCAGCATTAACATCTAAGCGACCTTGCCCTGGACTGCTGACCCGACATAGAGCGCCGCGGGACGATAGATGGAAGTATTCTTTGAAGAGTTGCAGCTCGCTGTCACCCGGTATTTCGCCGAACAACACCAGATAAACCGCCTCAAGATATCCCATATGCACAACATCTTCGATCACTCGGCCACGATAAGACAATCGGCCAATATCACCTTCTACATGACTGATACTTGTTTCTCCGACAACAACACCTTCTAGCCCTGGGACATAATTCATTCCTACCTCCACTTATCAAAGTTGTTAGATATTATTGCCGCCTGACAGCAAGCCTGGATACTTAAACCGACTAATAATCAGATAAGACGCCCCGATATTAAGGACGCTAATCGGGCAATCAACGATACTAATAAATTGAATGCGGCATCACGTACGGTAAACTAACGTCTCAAATCATTAGTGGTGGCAGCATGCCGGTTCACCTGGAAACTCACGAGATCCGCGTATTTAAAACGGTCTATGAAGAGAAAGGCTTCAACCGTGCCGCGGAAAAACTCTTCGTTACCCAATCCGCGGTCAGCCAGACTGATGCAAACCTTGAGCACAAGCTGGACACGCTTCTGTTTCGGCGTAAACCACTCCAGCTGACCGAAGCAGGCATACGTCTCTTACACTACGCACAAACGGTTCTTTCTGAAGAAGATACAGTTCTTTCTGATCTGAGTAATATCAAAAATGGTGTACTCTCAACTTTACACCTCGCGATGAACAGCACCGTCAATCACCTGTTCGGTGCGTCATTGGTAGACAAGTTTTGTACCGCACACCCTCTAACCCGAATAAAGATTTCGGTACTCCCAAGCCGCCAGATCATCACCGCCGTTAGTTCCGAATTGTGGGAGCTGGGTCTGGGGCCTTTCCAACAAACTATGCCCGACCGGTTCAGAACGATTCCGTTATTTGAAGAAACAAGACACCTGGTTATTCGTGAAGACAAAATCAAACCCGGGGCATCTGCTGAGGATGTCCTGCACGACAACCCGTTAATCGTCTCGCAACTGGATGACCCGGATCTGCGCCCTACACTGGACAAGCTTCGCGACAGCTTCGGTACCATTTGGGAAGTTAACGACCTTGAATTAAGACTTGCGCTGGTCAACCAGGGCCTTGGCATGACTTACCTGGATGACAAAATCCTGGCGGAGCAGCCCGAACTCGGCATCATTGATCACTTTTCTTTTTCAACGATCCCTCTGACATTTGGCATCTACTACCGAAGGGACAAACAATTATCGAAGGGTGGGCATCAGTTCATTCGGATTTGCGAGGCTTTTTCCTTCTAGCGCCAAGTTGATTCTAGACCCAATCGAACAGTAGCCAAATTCAGCTCGGCACAAAAACATCGATCAGGCCTGGATTTAGCCGGCTGAGGCACGCAGAAACATTTCTAACTCAATCAGCCGCTTTTCTTTGATCGGCCACGAGAAGTCACCGGCAACCTCCGTCGCGATGCCGATTAATTGTCGACTAACTCGCTTCGTCGCTGATCAAGATAGTCTCTCAATTCAGCCAGAACTGTTTTCTCTTCATCCTCCACGCCTTGTTCCAATTTGTTGACCCTCAACTCAAGCTCATCAATGGCTTGCCCGCCTGACCATTTTTCGGTACAAAACGCTCGCCACTGAATCAATTCGGCTTCATCGAACAATTCTGGATGGTTCCTTCCCCTATATCGGAACAACATTTCGTCCAGGCGATCATCCTGAAACCGCCCCTCAAAGTTTCCAAGCTGCTCCGGGGTAACTGCGAGTAATTCAGACATAGTGTTCCGATCTGCATCCGAAAAGAAGCCGCCCTGGTAAAGCTGATAATCAGGATCTTCCGAGTCCGCAAAATGGCTCCTGCCGTATAGGTCCTGGATCTTTTCAACCAGCCCTGCAACACCCATTAGCTGGATTGCCCGCGATTCGCTCTGGCTCCGGTCGATCCCAAGCCGCTCAGCACTCTCATCATTCAAGGTTGCAAGGGGAGCGACAAAAGGACATCGATTGATCTGAATCGTTTTCAATGGAATCCGTTGCTCGTTTTCTTCAAGCTTGTCATTGGACGTAAAGACGAGTCTCTCCAGTTCAGCAGCAGAGGCGGATATCAGGGATTCCGGTGCCTGTGACAGGTCAAAGCAAATAATCGCATTGTTGTTGCTTGGGTGCTGACAAATCGGCATCACCACGGCAGTACAACCCCTTGATGCTGGATACATGGCAGAAACGTGCACAACCGGATTCTTACCCAGCGGATACAACTGCTGCAACACAGCCTTTTTGTCCCTGAGCCGGAACATGAAATCATAAAGCTTGGGTTGTGCCGCCCTAAGGATCTTTGTGATCTCAATGGTCGCCCTGACATCTGCCAGTGCATCATGGGCATCTATATGCGCCAGCCCATTGGCATGGGCCATGTCTTCAAGCTTGAAACTCGGCGACCCATTATCTTTTATCGGCCAGTTAAAACCCTCAGGCCTCAGCGCATAGGCCGCGCGAAAGAGATCAATCACATCCCAGCGTGAATTGCCGTTTCGCCATTCGCGGGCATACGGATCGTGAAAGTTTCGATACAACATCTGTCGCGTAAACTCGTCATCAAACCTGAGGCTATTAAAACCAACGACACAGCTCTGGGGCTGGTTGAATTGTTCAAGTACTTTTTCTGCAAACGCACGCTCGGATATACCTTTTTCCTGGATCTCGACCAGACTGATGCCGGTGACCAGCAACGCTTCCGGTTGCGGCAGAACATCAGTACCAGGCCTGCCCAGGAAGTTCTGCGGCGGTTTAATTTCATTTAGATCCAGGTCAGTCCTGACACCTGCAAACTGCAACGGCCGATCCAGGATCGAATCAATTCCAGTGGTTTCCAGGTCATACCAATAAAGGGTTTCGGTCATATTTTGCTCTGGGGTCAGTTCTACTAAAGGACAATTCACCTAGTGTGTATAATCCCAGCTTTTTGGTCAAAGGCATTCCATGACCTTATCTAAAAATTTTATCGGCTTAACACTCGGCCCGCTCCTTGCGGCGGTCGCCTTTTTTACACTACAGGGTTTCGGCTGGCAGGCAACTGCGTGCTGGACTGCCGCAATTACGGTCATTTGTGCGGTCTGGTGGATCTTCGAACCCATACCCATACCCGCAACCTCCCTTATCCCGCTCGCTACTCTGCCAATCATTGGTGTACTGACGCCTGCGCAGGTTGGCGAATCCTATGGCTCGCCCCTGGTATTGCTACTAATGGGTGGTTTCATTCTATCCACAGCCATGGAAAGAAGCGGCGCGCACAGGCGGGTTGCTCTTGGCATGGTTAACCTGTTCGGCGGCAACAGCAGTCGCAGACTCGTGTTTGGCTTTATGGCTGCCGCAGCAGTCCTGAGCATGTGGATATCGAACACCGCGACTACCCTGATGTTATTACCGGTCGCTCTTGCTGTGATCGAAAGGTCTGATGATGACAATCTTGCCATTCCCCTACTCCTGGGTATTGCCTACGCAGCGAGTGTTGGTGGAATAGGTACACCCATAGGCACACCACCCAACCTGGTCTTCCGGGAAATCTATCAGCAGAACACCGGCATCGAAATCGGCTTTTTAACCTGGATGAGTTGGGGTTTACCTGTCGTGCTGATCTTTGTGCCCATTATTGCGTTGTGGTTAACCAGGCGGCTAAACCATCATGGGCATGTTGATATGCCAAAGGTCGGGGCATGGCAAACGGAAGAACGACGGGTATTTATCGTTTTCGCCTTCACCGCGCTTGCATGGATAACCAGGAGTCAACCTTTCGGTGGCTGGAAAACCTGGCTCGATGTCCCTGGCGCAAACGACGCTAGCGTTGCCTTATTGGCGGTAGTAGCAATGTTCCTGATACCTAACGGCAAAGGCTCTCGACTACTGGACTGGGAGACGGCAGGCCGCATTCCATGGGGTATGTTAATTCTGTTTGGTGGCGGCATCGCCATTGCGAAAGCGTTTGTTGTTTCAGGTATGAGCGCTGCACTCGGCAGCGCACTGGCAGGAATCGCTGGCTGGCCAATACTCGCCATGATGGCAGTCATTTGCCTCTGTATTACGTTCCTGACAGAGATGACAAGCAACACGGCTACGACGACACTAATGATGCCAATCCTTGCGGCTGGCGCTATCGCAGCCGGTATAGCACCCGAAGCTCTGATGGTGCCTGCCGCGATGAGTGCAAGCTGTGCATTTATGTTGCCCGTCGCCACCGCGCCCAATACGATAGTCTTTTCTACTGGCAGGTTTACCACCCGCCTGATGGCCCGTGAAGGGCTGGTGCTTAATTTTGTAGGCGTCATCCTGATCAGCGTGATGTGTTACCTGTTGATTTAAAAACACTAAGCTCTGCGTCACGCTCTAGTTGCGATAAGCTGGCGAGCCTTGAAAGCTCGCGCTTAAACTGTTCATAACCCAGCTTGTCCAGTTTGGCGGTCAGCTGCGGGACCCATTCATTGTAGTCCGCCACAGTTTCCAATTTTGCATTACTCATAGGCCCCTGCATCCAGCGGTAAAACTCGTCACCACCAGCCCAGGTCGCATGTAACAGGGAATAAGCATCGCGCATTCCCCGGAAGATGGACTGCTTCTTCACCTCCAGCTCAGCCACCGATATTCCAGAGTCGTACAGCACCGCCAGCCGACTACGTGCCAGCATGATCAGCTCAATGACCGAATCCCTTCGAGCCAGGCTTAACCTGTATCGATCAAACCGATGCGATTCACCTCGAGCCAGCAGCCATTGTTCCAGTGCATACAACTCTATCGTTGTTGCCAGGCTTTCATTGAATCGAGTGTCATCTTTAATGTAAATAACCTGGTGTGCCAGCTCATGGAACAGTAGCGCCGCCAGTTGTTCATCGGAACGAAACAGGAATGTATCGAGCAACGGGTCGTTAAACCACCCGAGTGTTGAATAGGCAGCCACCCCACCGACATAGACTTCATAGCCTTTGTTCTCGAGGTGCTTTGCATACCTTTCCGCATCGACTCGCTTGAAATAGCCGCGATAGGTCACACATCCCGCTACAGGAAAACACGATGTTTTGAGCGCCAGCTCATAGGGTTTCGCCGCAAACACATTCCAGACAACATAGGGTTCACCGGTCGCCACATAACTCAGATAAGCGCCACTGACTGGCAGGCCAATCTCTGACGCAAAACCCAATATCTGGTCGGCTATTTCGATCCGGTCACGGAGCACCGGGTCAATCTTCGATTGCAGTAATTCATCGGTCGGCGTTCGGCGCCACAACAATGAGACCTGACCCGTGGCTGCCTGATGATAGAACTGAAGAGTTTCGCATCCAGACACAAGGGTCAAAAAACAAAACACGATTGAGACTTTAACTATTCCAGGCAATGCATGCTCCCTGAACGACCTATTCATAGAGAGGTTACAGGACAAATCGTGCAAAGCGAGGTGAGTGCGCAGTAGCGACTGGAAAGACCGCCTGATAAAGTACTGATATGTACACGGAACACTTTGGTCTTACCGAAGCACCCTTTTCCATTGCGCCTAATCCGCGATATCTGTTTATGAGCAGACGCCATCGTGATGCGCTCGCCCACCTGCTCTTTGGTGTTCAATCCGATGGTGGTTTCGTCCTGTTGACAGGTGAAGTAGGTACAGGAAAGACGACATTGTGCCGATGCCTGCTTGAACAGATCCCCAATGATGTCGAAACAGCATTCGTACTGAACCCCCTCGCTGGCAAGGGTCGTGCACTTATGGCCACAATTTGCAGCGAATTTGGCATCAAGTACCCTGCGAAGGCGTCGCTAAAAATGTTGGTCGACCGACTAAACACCTATCTCATGGAGAGTCACAGCAACCATCGAAAAGCTGTGCTCATCATCGATGAAGCCCAGAACCTTTCTTACGAACTCCTTGAACAACTAAGACTGTTAACCAACCTGGAGACAAACGAGCGAAAGTTACTGCAGATCATTCTGCTAGGGCAACCAGAACTGTTGGAAATGCTGGAAGACAGACGCCTGCGGCAGCTCAACCAACGAATCATCGCAAGATTTCATCTGGATGCTCTCGATTCAAACGAAACCGAAGCCTATATTACCCATCGTCTGGCTATTGCTCATGGCCAACCGGAACTTTTCACCCGATCTGCAATGAAAAGAGTCTACCGAATCAGCGCCGGTATCCCTCGAGTTATTAACCTTATCTGTGATCGTGCGCTACTGGGCACCTATGCCGAACACAAGCAACAGGTAACACCACGAATTATTAGTCGTGCGGCTGATGAGGTTCTTGGCAATCGCCGCCCCAGTGCGAAGCCCATTCGGATAGTCGCCGTTGCTGCTGCCGTATTGCTGACCATCATAGCCGTCTGGACGCTGCTCCCCACAGAGGTGGTTACGCCCCGCGTTACTGAGATCGCGACCAGCCAGCCTGCATTGGCAACGACATTGACGGCACAGACACCAACCGTTCCGGTGCCAGCCAAACTAAACATCCGGGGACATGCTTCTGCTTCCGATGCCTATCACGACCTGTTCGCCTTGTGGGGAACCAGCTTTGACGACAAAGCATCAAACCCCTGCGAACTTGCCACAGCGATAGGGCTCAGATGTCTCGAAAGCATCGCCACCCTTCCAGAGCTGAGGGAACTCGACAGACCGGTTATTGTTCAACTAAACACTGAGTATTTTACGCTTGCACAGATACTCGATGGCACCCTTACCGTGATTGCGGGATCAGCCCAATTAAGTCTGACGCAGGCTGAGTTTGAATCAAACTACAATGGCATGGCCCAGATGCTGTGGCGCATGCCACCCGCTTATCAAGCACCGCTCAAAAAGAATGACCGCGGTGCCACAGTTGACTGGCTGGTGACACAACTGGACCTGATCGAGGGTCATTCACCGCCTATTCAAGCAGGCTTCACTTTCAATGATTCACTGGAAGAAAGAGTGCGGGATTTTCAAAGAAGAGCCGGTTTATCTCCAAACGGTATCGTCGACCCTGTCACCTGGATACATTTAAATGACGTAGAAGCGATGAGCATCCCAACATTGTATTCACGAGACCAGGGGTAGCGACATGTCATACATTCTTGATGCGCTGAACAAATCGGAACAGGAACGTGAACGCAAACAAACACCGGGCCTGAAAAGCCTGCGGGGTGAACCATCTCCCAACCGGTTCCAGCTCAGGCATTTCCTTTACCTGCTAGCACTACTGGCTATATTCAACTCCATTGGCGTTTTCATTTATTTCGGCAACAACTCCCCGCCAGAGACTCGCATTGCACCGCAGGCAAAAAATCCTTCTGCTGACTCACTCGTGCCTGCCAACGCGGCCACAGTTGACGGCCCCATGACATCTTCGAGTTTAACCGCGGCTCAACCAGCGGAGTTTCCAGCCTCGGGTAAAACCGTCGACATCAACGACCTGCCCGACCAGGTGATTCGTCGATTACCTGAGATTGAGATCACGACACATATTTTTGCTTCCGACTCGGACCTGCGCATGGTGAACATCAATGGGGTCTCCAGAAAGGAGGGAGATCTTGTCACCAACTCGCTACTGCTGCTGGAAATCACAGAAGACGGGGTGGTGATGAACTTCGAAGGCTACGCCTACGCGATGAATATTCTTGAGGACTGGCAGAACAATCCATAGAAGGGCGGCAAAAGCGCTACTGAATCGGGCTACCGGAGGCCTGGATATTGTTCTCGAGCTCGTTGAGCTTCTGCGAAATCTGCCGTCGGTGCGCATCAATTGAATCAATCGCTGCCTGCATTTCCTTCGCCTGTCCGTCAAGCGAACTCAGGTTTCTCTTCGTGGCGCCCTGAACTACTGCCTGATCCTGAACCTGGCCCCGAAGCAAGGCTATTTCTGTAATCAATTCTTCATTGTCCTGTCGCAAGCCTTCCCGAAGTCCAGACAATTCATTCAGGATAGCCTGGTACTGGGATGACATTTTCTTGACCAACACACTCATTGAGGCAACTTTCGCACCCAGGTCACGCTTGAGGCCTGCAATAGCTCGAACGTTCTTCTGAATATCGGGTTTATTCTGCCGGTGAGAGACCGCCCACAGCTTGTCTATCTCTGTGAAGTTTGTATTCATCTGGGCTTTCAGGTCCTGCAGAGTCTTGGAGACGTCAGTACCTGTCGCTGCCAGCCTGCTATCGAGCTGACGGGTGTTTTCCTGGCCCTGTTCAAGTAACTGGTTTGAGCGCTCGAGCTTCTCCTGAACCTCGAACAGCGTGTACCCACCAATACCCATCATGATTGCCATAAGCACGATGACAAACACCAGCAAACCGTTGAAATTACTTTGCTTCGGTGCCTCCGATCGGCCACTTCGCCTATAGGACGCAACCTCATCCTGAGCGGGCTTTATAGAAGGGATATTTTCTTTCTGGTCTGACATAAATTTCTGGTCAATTACCTTTCGCTTTACCAAAAAGGGCTCCGGTAGGAGCCCTTTCATAACAGCTTTTTCTGTTGTTACAGGGCAACCATGAGTCCGTAAAGAACCGCAGTCAAGCCTAGACTACACCCTATGACGCCAGATACTTTGGCCATCGGACCCTGCTTACCGAATATCGCATTTCCTTCCAGAGCAAGAATCAACAGCATGACAACGGCTAAGCCAACAGTGCTCGCGTTTGTAACAAGACCGAACCCCCCCAAGTGGGCACCAGAACCCATGAAAAATAGCATCGGCGCTGAAAAGAGTACATTAGTCCGTGAGGCCAACGCCGCTTTGGGTGCAGCCCCCGCCGCCTCCGGTAGTGCTTCGCCACCTTGTGCAACCTGGGTTGCAGAAGCGATAACAATCTTCTGTGCTGGCCAGATGATCAGCCAGACATTAAGAAACATCAATGTGCCGAGGGTTGCACCCACAGTAATATCGTAGGAGAGCCCCGCACCCCGAAACCCCAGCAGTACAACACCGGTAAGGAACGTATACATGGCACCCCATCGGAACCACCATAGCGCGCGAGGCACCAATTTTTGAATCGCTCCAGAGCGATGCGCATCTTCCGCTTCCTTAAAATACTCACCCTGAATAAAGTTGAAGTAATACAGAACTCCGATCCAGGTAATACCTGCCATGAAGTGACCCCAGCGAAACAGATAGTCCAGACCCTGGCTCGTAAACAACGCGATATCGCCCATTAGATTGCCCTCTCTTAATATTAGTTTGGATCAGTCCGGAAAACCAAGACTTGACCCTCGTAGTGTCGTATGCCGATGATAACATTCATTTTTTGGGCTTTCCATGAACGTCTGCGATAAGACCTTACCCAGCTCACCGCGGCAAGACCCCAATAAGGCCATGCCAAGTAAAGCTCAAGGCTGTCCATGAACATCTACAACAAGAAATCACCCCGCTCAAGGCTGT
>Ga0115000_10001155_pt1 | contig 23912 bp, 22 predicted proteins | sample ArcticOcean_MG_C_6_FD_89690 | JGI IMG/M metagenome (GOLD analysis project Ga0115000, IMG submission 89690) | Marine microbial communities from western Arctic Ocean - ArcticOcean_MG_CB8_128 | ecosystem: Environmental > Aquatic > Marine > Oceanic | place: Arctic Ocean: Canada Basin | collected... | reverse complement strand
TGGGTATGAACGGCGGTATGAATGCCAATGCCAATCGCAATATGGGTATGAACGGAATGAACGGCGGTATGAATGCTAATGCCAATCGCAATATGGGTATGAACGGCGGTATGAATGCCAATGCCAATCGCAATATGGGTATGAACGGAATGAACGGCGGTATGAATGCTAATGCCAATCGCAATATGGGTATGAACGGTAATAATCCTATGGCGCAACAGGTTTTGTTTGGTCTTAATTTTGGTGGTAAAGGTCCGACCATTTCCTGTACGGCGCAAATGCCACATCCGTTCTGGGGTGAGTGTACTAATTGCCATGTTTTCAGTGATGCTCCCTGTGCGGTCAACCCAATGGATGCGGTTATGAAGGCGAGAGCCAAGCCTGCAGCTTTTGTGAATGTTACGATGATGGGTAGTGGGACCAATAATGTCGATGGTGGCATGGGGGCTCTAGGAGGGATGGGCGTGCCCAACTTTCCGTTGGTCCCGAGTAATTTTGGTGCCACGAATTATGTCGGCATGAATATTCAGGAGGTCAACCCAATCGCTGCTCGGCAATTTGATGCCAATCCGAATCGCGGTGTATTGGTTCGCACAGTGGCAATGAACTCTCCGGCGATGCAGGCGAAATTGTTGCCGGGAGATATTATTCTCAAGGTGAATGGTCGTGCGATTGACGGTCCAAAAACATTCCATAAAATGATTCATAATACTAAGAAGGGCATGCCGATTCGTATCTTCTATGTTCGTAAGGGCGCGCGACTGGAAACGGAGATCAATGTGGATGCTCTCCCTACCACGCTCAATCAAGTGTTCCCGCAGCCAGCAATGGGCATGGGTAATAATATGATGGGTATGGGTAATAACATGATGGGGCAAAACAATATGGGTGGTATGCGTATGAATCAGGATCAGCGTAAGGCCATGCGCGGTATGAATGGCAATATGGGAATGATGGGCGGCGTGACTCCCGTCAATCAGAACCGTATGCGTGGCATGCAAAACAATATGGGCGGAAACATGCGCATGAATCAAGACCAGCGCAAGCGTGCGAGAAGAATGCAGAACAATAATATGGGCGGCAACATGGGTATGGGTCAGAACATGGCAGCTATGGCTCCTGTGAATCAGAACCGTATGCGTGGCATGCAAAACAATATGGGCAGAAACAAGCGCATGAATCAAGACCAGCGCAAGCGTGCGAGAAGAATGCAGAACAATAATATGGGTGGCAACATGGGTATGGGTCAGAACATGGCGGCTATGGCTCCTGTGAATCAGAACCGTATGCGTGGCATGCAGAACAATATGGGCATGCAGGGAAACGTAGGCATGGGCCAGGTCAACATCAATAACCTGAACGACACTAATTGGATGGGCATGGACATTCGTCTTTTGACGCCACGAAGAGCGATGCAGTTGGGGCTTTCGGGTAATACCACTGGGTTGCGGGTTCGTGATGTCAATAATAACAGCATGGCGATGATGGCGGGGGTACATAGGGATGATGTGATAAAAAGCATCAATAACATTCGTATCATCGATGCCGCATCGGCGGTAATGGCTCTGAATGCTGCGATGGCTGGAGGTAAAAACGAATTGGAAATTCAAAGATTCAATATGGTAGGTCTGGTCGTTCTCGGCTGATGCTTGCGAACGGTTTTTGGGTTGGAGCGGGTTTTGGATAGTAAACCTTTATTAACCTTGAATAGCCACTAAATCATTATGAAAAAAGACAAAGACAAAAAACCGGGTAAGGCAACTAATAAGGCCCCTGAAAAAAGTAAATCTAAGGAAGAGTTAGCGATGGATGACTTTTTGGAGAACAAGGCTCTCAGCCGGGCGCGCCTTGATGAAGACAGGGCTAAAGCGAAAAAGCTGGCTGGCGCGAAACAATTTCAGGAAAAAATAGCGCCTATTAAAAAAAATGTAGAAGAGAAGCCGGTGGATTTGAAGAGGGATTTGAAGACAAGAAATCTGGTGGATCAATTTTGCGGGGGTGAGGAGCCTGCGGAGGAGGAGGTCGAGGAGAATCCTTTTTATGCGGCTCCGGAGGATGTGGTCGAAAAAAATCCTTTTAATGAGGCTCTGGAAGAGATTTCTGGGGAAAATTTGGCGGATAAGTATAAGGAGGTTGCCAGTAAAGTTGAATCGGTTGAGGTTACGGATGATGTTAGAGAAGCTCTCTTGAGTAGTATGAAAAACCGAGGTGCGGTGAGCGAGCAAAAAACATTAAGCCCGAAAGATCAGGCAAAAGCTGAGAAAGTAGATATGGCCATCAATGCAGCGCAAAACCTCTATACAGGAACTCGGAGAGTGACACGAGATACTCTGGACTTTGCTGGCGATCTTGCAAAGGGGAGTATCGGTGTTGTTGCGGGTGTTGCGGGGGGGGTATTGAGTCTGGCTGGTAAAAGTGTTTTAGGCTTGGCTGCCGTCGCCGGAATCGGCTATCGCGGTGTTGGGGCTGTCGTTGGGATTGTCAAGGGGGACGTGAAAAGGCCTAGTATTAATCTTTCACCCTCAGCCATTACCTCGGGCATAGCCAAAAAAACATCTGACTTTCTTTGTATTGAGGGCTCGAATAAGGTTGAAGGCAGGGATAAGGCAGAGGATTAGGAAGGTAGTCTAGGTGAATCGGAAAATAAGCTCCGAAGACATCGCTACGTTGAAATCGGTGAAATCGCAAATTTCGCGACTTGCCCGCTTGGTAGGGGTTCAGGCGAATTCAAAAAAGCTAACGACAGAGGGGGATCAACGGGTGGATAAATCTGAAAAGAAAGTGAGGGGCGGTACCGCAAAAAAAATGTCAAGCCAGGATGTGTCCAAAGATTTTCTGGTTGGGATTGATCTGGGTACTTCGCGCTCTGTTCTGGTTGGGGAGGATGGAACCAAGGTGGTTGTGGAGTCGATAGTTGGTTGGCCTAGGGACATTATTGGGATCAAAGTCATAGGTCAAGCGATTATGTTTGGTAAAGAGGCTCTAGCCATGCGTGATTCTCTCGAAATCAGTCGGCCGTTGGCAGATGGTGTGATCAAGGAGGGCAAAGGCCGAGACCAGGAGGCTGCGGAAGAGTTGTTGCGTCATTTGGTTGAGCAGGCGGGTGTGCCGCAGGGAAGAAATGTATGTGGTGTGATCGGTGTGCCGGCGAAGGCGTCACTTAAGAGTAAAGAGCTGTTGATGGACATTGCTCAGAAATGCATGAGACGTGTAATGTTGATTTCAGAGCCTTTCGCTGTTGCTTATGAGCAAAAAAAATTGAGTAACTCCATCGTGGTGGATATAGGGGCGGGTACGACCGATCTATGCGCGATGAAGGGGAGAATTCCCGATGACGATCACCAGTTGACGATCAATAAGGCAGGGAACTATGTGGATGGGGTTTTGGTGGAAGCATTGAAAAAGCAATTTCCAGATGCGAGTATTACCAGTTTGCTTGCTAAACAATTAAAGGAGAAACATGGAACGGTTTCTCAGCCCAGATCCAAGATTGTTACCAACTTGCGCGTGAATGGGGTAAAGGAGGCTCACGATATCACCGATTCGATGGTGTACGCCTGTTCCAGAATTGTTCCGGACATTGTCGAGGGGATCAAGCAACTGTTGCTGACTTTTGACCCTGAGTTCGAAGATGAGGTGTTGCAGAATATTATTCTTGCTGGAGGCATGAGTCAGCTTGAGGGATTACCGGCTGCTATTGAAACGGCTTTTAAAGATTTTGGTATCGTAAAGATTCAAACAGTTAGGACAGCGCTTTACAATGGTGCTGAGGGTGCGTTGCGGTTGGGCATGGATATCCCTGTCCAGCATTGGGATAAGATAGGTTTTTTAGACCAAGATAGCTGAGGGATTTTGGCTTCTCTGATTTCCGGGGAGTTGGGGTGCGGGATAGATTTAGGAGAAATCTTTTTTTCTTGAAACAGAGTTTCTTCTCTGTAAATTTTGATTTGAAGGGGGAGGGAAATGGCAGATCATAGTGATGAAGATGTTGTGAGGGGGAAGGTGTTGGCTGTATTGAGTTATATCGGGATTCTTTCTATTGTTCCCTTTATTGTTCAGCCGGACAATAATTTTGCCGTGTCACATGGCCGGCAGGGTTTGTGTGTGTTTTGCTGGTTTGTGGGGGCATCGTTTTTTTCCATTGCACCGATAGTCGGACCGTTGGTCTTTCTCGTTTCGGCATTTTTATGTCTCGTGTTTATGTTTATCGGGATGGCTACGGCCATCGCTGGCCGGACCTGGGTAGTACCGGTGCTTGGCCAATATTTTAAGTGATTGGGTTGAGACGCGTAAATGATCAAACTGATATTAAGCTTGTTTGTGGCTGTCATCTTCACCATTTTTGCATCGCAAAATATGGAGCCTATTTTCATCCATTTCGTTATGGGTTCGCCGGTTAGGGTGCCGACCATTGTGGTCGTGTTTTCAGCATTTATGTTGGGGATGATCGTGACCTTGTTCTTTACCATTGCGGCAAGAACTAAAAGCGGCAAGGGAATGATTGAAGACGATGACGAAGATTGATGTCGATTTTAAATTTAACCATAGAAAAATGATTAGGAGAACGGGATGAAGACAACTTTAGGTGTATTTGCGGGGATCATAGTAGGAGCGATTGGTATGGAGCTTCTTAATAAAACCAATCCTCAGCTAGTGGCGGAAATTGAAGGCAAGATAAAAGACAGTGTGAACTCAATTAAGAATTCTGTGAAAAAAGATGAAACAGTAGAAGAGGCAGGGGCTGAGCAGGCGTAAGGCTTGATTGTGCGGACCCGGGTAGAAGTTTTTAATTTTAAGGGGGAACACCATGGGGATTAAATACGTTGCTGTGGCAAGTGGGGTGATTGGCGGCATCATACTTGGTGCTGTAGGGATGGAGATTTTAAAAAGTACTAATCCAGATTTAGTTGAAGACATCGAAGACAAGGTAAAAAAAGCCGGTCAAGCGGTGAAGGCTGCTTTTGATGGCAGGGAGTCGGTAGAAGAGGTTTAGGGCGTCATCCCGGGAGTAATTGATTCGTTTGTGGTTTTTAATTCTTCGGTTGAGGTTGAGGTGCGGGCAGGTTGTGGTAGCTGGAATTAATTTTTGACTGACTGAATTTAAGGTTTTTATGCGTTATCCAGAATGTTCTAAATGTTATAAGAGTATCCCTTGGATAGGAATTGGCAGTAACAGTGCTTTATTTTTAATGAAGTTGACTGTTGGGTTGTTCAGTGGCAGTCAAGCGCTGATTGCTGATTCATTGTATTCGCTGAAGGACGTCGCATCTTCTGCTGTAATTTGGGTCTCCGCAAAAATTTCTAATAGAGGTGTAGATGCGGAGCATCCTTATGGTCACGAAAAGGTAGAGTTTTTCGCGACGCTGGTCATTGCCATATTTTTGTCTCTCGCCTCGGCGTATATGTTTGTTTATGCCGTGGATTTTCTTTATAACGGCCATGTAGCACCACCGCATTTGATTGCCTTGTTTGCAGCTATTGTTTCGGTGCTCGTCAACATCTTCCTGTATAAATATTCCCGTTGCATTGCCTACGAGACCAACAGTCCTCTGGTAGCAGTGGTTTCGAGACACAATGAGGCTGACGCGTTTTCTTCTAGCATGGTCATCATCGCAGTTTCTGCCAGTCATTTTGGCATCCTGATGCTAGATCCTATTGTTGCAATGCTGGAGTCTGCTCATCTTGGATTGCTGAGCGTTGGACTCCTCAAAGATTCGTATTGCGGTTTGATGGATAAATCCCTGCCTGAAGAAACTACTGATTATATTAGGAAAGTTACTCGGCGTGTCAATGGTGTAGAGTCGATTCCGAAAGTTCGAACCCGGCAGATGGGTCATAAAATATGGATTGATTTGACGATTGAAGTGTCTCCCAAGATTACCGTCACTCGAGCTAGGGGAATATCCGAATCGGTGGAAGAGGAGCTTTTTAATAACGTACCGCATGTGAGTAATGTTTTGGTTCGTTTCGTGGGGGCCCCTGCCACGGTAGAGGCCTGATTGATGCAGACTTTGGTTCTGGTAATTCTTTTTTGTGCGGTTTTTTACCTTATCTTTAAAGATAAGGTAGACAGGTTTTTAGGGGTTCTTTATGGTGCGTCGGCCACGATTCTGTTTGGATCTTGGTATGACTTTTTTAACGCGTCGCAAGTTTATCAGTCTATAAGTTTTGAGACGCTTTTTTTGATGTTCGGGATGATGCTTTATTCAGATGCGATGGCCCAGACAGGTTTTTTTAAAGGTTGTGCCTTTTCCATGGCAAGGCTGGCAAAAAATGATCCATGGTTGATCCTTGTGTTGTTCTCCTGTGTGACCTTCCTGCTCTCCATGTTCATCAATAATCTTACGACCATTGTAATTATACTTCCAATCACCATTGTCATGTGCGCTGGATTGGGAATGCGACCTATCCCGGTTGTTGTTTCTGAGGTTATTGCTTCCAATTTAGGCGGTGCATCCTCAATGGTCGGTGATTTTCCAAATATGTTGATCGCCTCTTCAACCTCGCTGGTTTTCATGGATTTCATCACTAATTTGTTTCCCGCCTGTTTGATGGGAATGGGAATTCTTTTTGCCATCATCTACTTACGTAAAGAACCGTTGATGTTAGAAAAGCCTTTGCCTAATTTAGGGGAGGGGGATAAGAAAGAATTACTGGGTATTAATGACCCTATAAAGCTAGACAGAAAAACCAATAGCGGAATCTTTATTTTTTTTCTCATGGTGGGTTTGTTCATCTATTCAGAAGACATTGAAGTTCGTCCTTCTGTTGTTGCTGTGTTGGGAGGGCTTTTGACTCTTGCTGTGGTGGCCACTCGAAAACAAGAGGTTCTGCGAAACTTGAACTATAAAGATATCGCTTTTTTCTTTTTTCTTTTCATTATGGTTGGAGGAATTCAGGCATCCGGTTTGCTGAACCATGTTTCATATATGATCTGGATGGTATCAGACGGACATAATTATGCCCAGGCGATTTTGACCATGATTGCCTCAGGAGTCTTGACTATTTTTTTAAATGCGGGTCCGGCCACGTCATTATTTATTCCAATAGCGGGTGATTTTACCCATTATGCGGATCATGGTTATATCTGGTGGGCGTTGTCACTCGGTGTTTGTGCCGGGTCTTCCGCGGCTATCACTGGTGCGACTTCAGGAACAATTGCTTCTAATTATTTATCTGAGTACGCCAAAAAAATGGGCTTGGAGGGCAAGGAGGAGTTTAAAGATTACAATTTAGACTTTCACGAATTTATGAAAGTGGGTCTGCCTTTCATGGGGTTTTTCCTGCTTTTTTCCGCTATTTACTTAATCAGGTATCTTTATGTTTAAAGTTGAAGAGCCAGAAGAACCTTTTTGTAAAACCAATTGGAAATTGGAAGGTGCCTTCTATGGGTTGTTGGTATTTTCTCTGCTAGCTTATATTGGTTATATTTATATTTACGAGCAAAAGACGCCGATTCTCCAGGAAATCACAAATTTGGGGAAAGCCAAAACCCCTACCGTTCAGCAGGTGCAGGACGAAAAGGATCTTTTGGTCGCATTGCAGGCACACCCTTTAACTCCGATCGAAAAGAGGTTTTTTCGTAGCGTTATCAATATCAAGGGGATTCCAAAAGACGGATCAACGGCAGGATTTGTTGATCTGGGTTCAGGGATCATTTTGCAGGAGGAAGGTTATTTTCTGACTAACTACCATTTGGTCAAGGATGCCACCAAATTCACGGTAAAAGTTTTTAATGCCAAGATGAATGCTGAATCATATAACGCTGAATTGATTCAGGGTAATCCGGTGAACGATCTAGCGTTGATGAAAATTGTTGCTCGCAAAGTTTTCACTCCGATTCATGTCGGCCAATCTAATCCGGTTTTCGCAGGAGAAATTGTTTATACCTTGGGGAATCCCTATGGAACCGGGTTGGGCATCGAACAGGCAACGGTTGTCGAGCCTGCTCAAACATTAATGGTAAACGACAAAGACTACAATTCTCTCATCATATTAGATAGTGCTATAGGATGGGAAAATTCGGGTGGACCCATGTTGAATTCCCATGGAGAGGCGATGGGAATCAATACCGCTATTTATTCCCAGGAAGATGGTACACCGGTCAATGCGGTGGTTCCTTTGGACGCAGCTCTCACGGTCTTCCAGGATATTATTGGCAAAGGTTTTGTTCTTCCGCATATGGCCACCACCACCACCGAAGTAACTACCTTCAGTAATTCTGGATTTGAAATTTATCAATGGGTTGGTCTATTCATGCTGGGGCTGTTATCGGGAGTAATGACAGGCATGCTCTCTATGGGTGGAGGAATCATTTTAGTTTCCGGCTTGATTTACTTTTTTCATTATGGGCTGGTGCTGATTCGGCCGATTGCGTATCTCGCCAACTTTTTCACTTCCGGGGCTTCTGCATACAAATATCTGAGAAAAGGAACTCTTGATCTTGAAAAAATAGCTTATCTCATTCCGGCTGCTTTTTTTGGAATGTTTTTAGGGTATTTCATTGGCAAAGTACTGGGTATGACCCTGATCCAAATGATCCTTGGAGTCTTTGCCTTGATAACAAGTTTGGTTTTGATTTTCGAAGTTATCACCAGCAATAGTTACAACCCAAAAAAGGAAAAAGCGGTACTTGGAATACCGACTTTAAAATATTCTTATCTGTTGGGTATTCCAATGGGGTTTTTCTCCGGCGTGCTGGGTATAACCGGCGGGGTAGTTGAAGTTCCATTGCAGAGAGCAGTATTGAAGTTACCCATTAAACAAGCCATTGCTAATTCCAGTGGTGTGGTGTTTTTAACTTCTAGTTTTGGGATTTTTCTTTCACTGGGTGATGGGGCGATCACCGGTTCTTTCGACTGGCAATTTCCTGTTTTGGTGGCAATGTTTGTAATACCCGGATCGATCATTGGGGGGCAATTGGGGGCTTATCTGAATCACCGGGTTCCGACTCAGGTGGTCAAGCTTGTATTTTCAGTGGTAATGCTGTTGATTTCATTCGTAATCTTTTTTAAATAATTTCCTGGTTTTTGTATGAAGAATTATAAAACTGAAGATATCATTTTAGGCGTCGGGACGGTGCTCCTTTTCATCCTTATCCTGGCGGCGCTACTCAGTTTTACGGAATGGGGTGACGAAAAAAATGCCATACCTCGGATACAGTGGCAGGCGCCAGCGAATCCGGCAGCGCCGGGACAAAATTTTGTAACGCCAGGGTCGAATATCAATCCGGGGCCAATGGTCAATCAGAATAGTATGGCGGGTGGATTTATGAATATTGCCGCAGCTCAGCGTCCCGGGCTGAATCGGCAGCAGATGGCGGCGGCAGGTGCGGACCCATTTTTGAAACAGCAAATGCAGATTAACAAGGAGCTAATCAAAACCATTCAGCTGTCAGAAGCCCATTGGCAGGGGATGGAATTGCTGCCATTGACCAATGAATTAAAATTGAAACTCAATATCCCGATGGACCTTACTGGGGTGTTGGTCGATGAAGTTACTTTGAGTACTTTGTTGGCAGGTATCCGTGGTGGCGATGTTTTGTTAACTGTTAAGGAACGACCTGTTGCTAGTCTCGAACAGTTTCAAAAAGAGACCATGCGACTGAGAAATAAGAATAAAACAAAAGTGCAGGTCTGGAGAAAAGGCAAAATTGTAAAATTTAAAGTCAGGGCAGATAGCATTCTTGGTATGGCGCAAGTAGAAACCGCACCGATGATATTGGCTGGTGCCATGAGACCCCATCCTTATCGTGGGCCCTGTACCAACTGTCATTTAATTGGAGATATAGCAACCTTGAAGCCCGATCCGGATGGCGTTATTTTACCGCCACCTACCATTCAGGCTGGTGCAAGGATGCCGCATCGAGATCGTGGACCTTGCGAGGCTTGTCACGTAATTGTTCCGTAATTAAAACGTAATTTAGGAGAAGGGAATAGTATGGCAAACGGTCAAAAAGGAAATAATGTAGATCAATGTTTCAGGGTGCTGGGGCAGATTTTTTCCAAGTTGGGAGGGGGTGCCGTGGATGGGTATATAAATATGGTAACCCTTGATCCCGGCTCAGAGCATAAATTCAACAAGAAAAAAGGTAACAATGCCTATAAGAATGGCGAATATTCAGAGGCTATTCCTTTTCTTAAAGGTGCTTTAGAGTTGAATGCTGAAGATGTAGAGGTTCTTTACCATTTGGGGGTTAGCCTTGCTAAGATTCATAAGGATGATGAGGCCATTGGCTACCTTGAAAAGGCATTGGCTATTGACAAAGATCATGAGAATGCCTTGTTTCGACTTGGAATGATTTCTTTAGGGAATGAAGAATATAAAAAAGCCATCGGATATTTTAAAAAGGTCGCGATAGTGGATGATCAATCCTACAATGCTTTTTATCGTCTGGGAATGAGTTACGACGGATTGGAAAAATACGACGATGCGGTCAAGGCATTTGAAAAGGCGATTGAAATCAATCCAAAGGTGGGGAAAACCTATCAATCTCTGGGATTCACACATGAAAGTATGAAAGACCACGATAAAGCGGTTGCATGTTTTAAAAAATCATTGGAGCTAGAGGAAAAATAAACTGATTTTTGAAATTGTCTGTAACTTTAATTCAGTTTTTGTAAATTTAATAATAGTAAAAAAACTAATTCGGTGTGAAAAATGAAGGACACACAAAATACGATGGATAGCATGGCAGAAACGCTGAAAAAACTTTATGCGGATGATCTGCGCTTTGCTTCTTCAAAGAAAAACCTTCCTAAGGTTCCTTCTATTGATCTGAGTCGTAGGGCTCGATTATTTCTCGGAATGGGACTATTGGCTGTAACCGCGATGATGGCGGCAACGATAACCTATAATCAAATTATTACCTTGCGAGAAGCGGTTTATTCAAATACGGGCCGTGTGCATGCTGAGATGCAAAGAAGGAATAACCTTTTCGCCAATATCGTGGAACTGTATCTCAGTTATACCGACTTGGAAAAGCAAATATTCATGGATGTAGCGGAGGTTCGGAGTCAAGTCGGAAAAACCCAGAAACTTTTGAAAGAGCAAAAAATGGCGGATGTATTAGCTTCTGCTCCGGAGTCCTTACCGGCATTGACCAAAGGCTTGAAAGGTTCAGTAGCGGGGATTGATTCTTCCCTGGCTCAGCTTATGGCTGTTGTGGAGCAGTATCCAAATCTGATGTCCTTCGAACCCCATAAAAACCTGGTACAAAATATTGTGTTGACGGAGGACCGCGTGATAACTGAACGGGGGAAATTGAACGACTCAATCCGCATGTATAACAACAAGGTCGCCATATTTCCTTATAAGTATATTGCGATGGCATTCGGTTTTGATAGGTTGGAATATTTTGAACCCTCTGAGGCAATTAAAATACCACCCAAGTTGACTCCTTATCCGGAGTTTCAGCATTTAAAATTGGACCCTGAACACTAGAGGATATTGCTTATGTTTTGGATAATTTTCGAAAGAGCCGGTTTGTTATTAGGGACCGTATTGATGGGAAAGCAGGTAGCGAGTTATTTTGGAGATGATGGAGATATCAAGCCGAACTCTATTTATTCACCGGAAGAAATTGCATCCATTTTGACAATAGAAAAGGCAGATGTGATGTGCATGATTCATAGAAACCAAATGAAGGCCTGGAAGGTCAATGGTTTCTACCGAATCTTAGGCAGTAATGTTCTAGAGTTTTTATCAAAGAAGGATGGTGAGGAAATGATGTTTCAGGAGCTAAGCCAGGATTCTTCGAGTAAGAGACCCGAGGGAGTTGTATTAACTGATAAAGAAAATAGAAAATTTTTATTTGGTGGGCACGGAGCAGATCATGAAATGTGGAATTGAATGTTCGGAATGTAAAGACAGGGCACCTTTTTATTCCTTTTTAGCGAATCTATCGCTGGCAGTTTATAAAGGGGTTTTGGGAGTCGTATCAGGCAGTGCAGCTCTCATCGCAGACGCACTCCATAGTCTAGCAGATGTTGTTTGTTCGCTGGTAACAATGGTTTGCATGAAAATCTCGGCTCGAGAGGAAAATGATACCTATCATTACGGATATGGAAAAATCCAGTATTTTTCCATGGCGATCGTCGGTATCATTTTATTTCTTGGGGCGTTAGCTTTGTTTGTCAAGTCTGCAATGTTGGTTTTTGAGGGTACCGCAACACCTCCTCATGCCATAGCCGTTTGGGGCGCCCTCCTATCTATTGTGATCAATGAAATTATGTATCGCTATCAGTTGTGTGTTTCCAAAGAAAACAATTCCCCCGCGCTGAGAGCAGATGCTTTGGATAACCGATCGGATGCTATGTCTTCGGTCGGCGTTTTATTTGGAATTTTAGGGGCGGTCGCGGGTTTTCCGGTATTAGATCCACTGGCAGCTATGTTCGTGGCCTTTTTAGTTTTGAAAATCGGTGTCGAATTGGTGAGTGATGCATTAAAAGGATTGCTTGATGGCTCCATTGAAATTACAGATCTTAAAGCAATATATAAAGTATCCCAGGAAGTGAAAGGGGTTCAAAGTATTTCTTATGTGCGGGGACGTTTCATGGGAGAGAAAAGTTGGATCGATATTGAAGTCGAGGTCAACAATCAATTGGAAGTGGAGAGAGCAGATGAAATATCGAAAGAAATCCACGAAGCCATTGTGGGAGCTGTCGACCATATAGGAGAAGTAAGAGTTTTTTGCAAACCTGTTTCCGGGAAAGAAAAATTCTTTTCTCTGGAAGGGGGATGGAAGTGGTTGCCTTTTAGAAAAAGTGAGGAGGACAAACCGGCGCCTGAAAGTGCATAGAGGGCAGCTCCTATTTCTTTTTTGAGCCTCGGGTGCTTTTTGAATTTGTCCATTTTGAGAAATATATTTTACTTGTTTGAGAATAAAATATTAAAGGCGATTAGAAGAGGAATGAGACTTAATTTTAATCGTCTTTTTTTGTTATAACAGGATAAATTTATATGGCGGAAGACACACAAAAAAAACCAGACAAAACCAATCCAGGGGATGGTGTGGAAGGAAAGATCTATAGGGTCTTACCTTTACTCGTTATCTTCAATGCAGTGTTGTTTTTAGTTCTGGGTTTGATTGCCAATGGAACTAATCACCCTTTTCTGGGTGGCTTGTTTTTAAGTCATGATAAAGGCCACTTTCAGGAAACTTTTCATGTGATTGCAGGTTGGTGCTCGCTGCTTTTCCTCACTTCGGGAATGATATATGTTCCCTTGAAGTATCTGGTGCAACGCCCGGAGTTTAAATCCAAAGAAAATCTGGGGCTTTTGAAGAATGCGCTTCCCGTCCACAAGTTTTTACTTTTATTATCATTGACGTTTGCCACACTGCATCTGATTTTCTCAGAAAACTTTACGCCTTCCTTATTATTGGCTTTTGGGGCGATGTGTATCGTTAGTATGTCGGGTTATTTGATGTCCACTCAGAATGTTGAGATGGATAAGAAAAGTAGAAAGGAAGTTCAGAAAGTTCATCGTCAACAATTTCTCACAGTGGTCTTTTTTGGGATGTTTGCATTTAGTCACCTTACGGCTCTAGATATCCGACAAACACCACCCATCTTGACCCGGGCCATAGATGAAATTCATCCCTATTGGGGGACGTGTCGAACCTGCCATATATTCTCATCGTCTATTACTTGGAGGCAAGCCAACGAATGGAGGTTGCCGCCAATTGTTAGAAATGTTTCGATTATGCCGCACCGGCATTTTGGGGTTTGTAGCAATTGTCATCAAGAAACGGGGCGTCGGACCAATCAGGAAACTATCAACCAGGACTCTCGGTTCATCCATCGCAGGGCAAATAGGTTTGGACGATCTTGTTCAGGTTGTCACACCATTAGACCTTTGCCGAAAAACTATGTCAACCCAGCGGGTATGTTTATCAAAACGCTCGATCAGGATTCGAATTTGACACACCAATGGTTAGGGATATGTTCAAATTGTCACCAAGTGGAGGTAACACCAGAGACATTTTTCTCCACGTTTGGAAGACCAGAGGTGCCAACGATAATTCCTGAAATCGCAGGTGCTTGGCCTGACGGTTCAGCACAAAAAGGGGTAGGGGGTATTGACCCACAAATATTTCCAATGAGGAAAAATAACTAACATCATGAATAACAATCGATCTTATATTGCTGAAGCCATTGGCACCTTTGCATTGGTTTTTATTGGTGGTGGGGCCATTTTATCCGATGCTTTAACGGGGATGGGTCTTTTAGGAGTCGCTCTTGCCCACGGTTTGGTTTTGATGTGCATGGTTTATGTTTTCGGACATATTTCAGGGGCGCATTTTAATCCAGCGGTAACGATCGCTTTATGGATCAACAACCAAATTGATTCGGAGAAGGCTCTGGGTTACATCGCCTCTCAATTATTTGGGTCCATACTGGCCGCAATTTATTTATTGCTGGTTTTTACTGACAAGCCTGGAAATTTGGGGTCGCAAACTCTTGCTCCTGGAGTGTTATTCTCTCAGGGAATACTCATTGAAGCTATTCTCACTTTCTTTTTAGTCTTCGTGATTTATGGAGTGGCTGTAGATGAACGCGCACCGAAGGGAGTCTATGGGGTCGCTATTGGGATGACCTTGGCATTTTGTATATTAGCCGGAGGGACAGTATCGGGGGCTTCATTAAACCCTGCTCGCTCCTTTGGGCCTGCTCTAATTTCAGGGACTTGGGCTAACCATTTAGTGTATTGGATAGGTCCTATTTTAGGAGGTATAGGAGCCGGTATTCTATACGATAAAGTGTTCTTGAAAAAATAATCTATCTAAGAACTAATACTGATGCAACTCAAATCCCCTCTGATAATAATCTGTTTTCCTGATAAACGGTGTTTGCTTCAATAGTGATTCTGTCGTGGAGATATAGATACAGCCAGCGTTTGAAACCTTCCCCCGCAAGTGTCAACACAAAATCTTGAAACAAAAGTGCAGGATTCCCCTTTCGAACTACTTTAAAAATTAGTAAAGCATATTTTACAATATAGGTGAGCTTATATTCTCTGATCCAGGATAGTGCTTTACTATTTATAAAATAATCTGCTGTATCCTTAACCATTAATACATGAGCGATCCTGAAATCCAGGAGTTTGTTGAAAACGGGAAAATTTTGAATCGCTGCAATTTTCTCTGAAAATCGTACTCCTCCCATCATTAAATCGAACAGCTTGGCTTCATAAATAGGCTGCTTTGATTCTGGATGGTGGTGTTGGGCAATATTTTCTACAAGTTTGATATAAATTCCTTTGGCTTTTTCCCATTCTACACTCCAGGAATGAAATAAAATATCATCTCTGGATGAATCTGAAATTATTAGTATTTCTTCAGAGAGGTCAGCCATTTTCGGATGTTTCATTTCTGGAATGGAATTAAAATCCTCAAGGAGATCTTCGGGTTGGATATCCGGCTCTTTCTCTCGATCGCGGTACACTTGAATAGCAAGCTCCCCTACGATGAGATACCATCGCACCAGAAATACCTTGAAGATGATATCCTGTAAGATAAACGCCATCATTCTGATAGCCCAAAATGTTAAGTCAAGCCAACGAATGAGATAGAACAGCCATTGAAAAAGGGGATATAAACCATGGCGAGTCAAAAACTTAACCACCCGCCAATCTTTCCATTCTTCTTTTAATTTCCAAGCTCGCGAAAGAAGTAACACATGATGAACCCGAAACTGGGTTACCGTATGGACTCCTCTCCAAGTTGTCAGGGCAAGCAGACGGTTTTTTAAATCCATGAATGCCTTCAATACCCACCGAATGCGGGCCTCTTCAACAGGATGGCTGGACTCAGGGTGGTAGGAGCGGGCGATCTGTTCCACTAGAAAGTAGGTGTTCTCCAGAATACTGAGGTCCGACTCCGAGAGGATCCATTTTGAGTTTAAAGATTTGCAATGTTCTAGGATAGCTTTCAGAGCCCCCACCTTCATGGGATCGTCTGTCTCCTGTGATATTTTTCGCATTTCCCTCAAGGATTGCATGTTCAACCATTCCAGCTTGATCACGCCAAACCCTCGAATTAGCAGAAGAGCCAGCAAGCAGAGAAGCAAGCAAACGGGGATGAATAAATTCCAGGTTGAAGTATCGATCATGGGAACGTGGGGTATGTCCTTTATTCAGAATGTAATAAAAATATTAACGATCATAGTATCTTTTTCTGGTTTAATTTGTAAGCGAATCTTCTTTGTTAAAATTCAATGATTCGCAATTCTGTTTAAATTTTTTTTCTGGAACGAGCTCTTAAATAAAAAGCCAGTAAACCCAGATGTTGATCAAAGTGAGGGGGATACCGATTCTGGCGAATTCCAAAAACCCCAAAGTTTCTCCCGCACTCGATTCTGCCTTTTGAATGATGATCACATTGCTGGCCGCTCCCATAATTAAGAGATTGCCTGCCACGGTACTTCCTACTGCAAGGGCTATAAGTTGGTTCTCCACAAGCCCGCTTTCACTTAGGAACGGTAAATAGAGGGCCACTAGAGGAACGTTGGAAATCAATTGGCTGGAAAATATACTGACTGTCAGAATGGCGGGTACAGAATGGAGGTCAGAAAAATTGTTATTCAATATGTTTTTTATCAAACCTGAGTCCCAAACACTTGTCATGAGAACAAACATAGACGCGAAAAATACCAACGTGGACCAGTCGATTTTTTTAACTACCTCAAAGCGTTGGGGGCTGAATATAAGCAAAGGAAGAGATGATATCAGAGCGATGTAGGTAAGTTTAAAATTTTCTAAAATATTAAAATATATTGTGGTTACTTTAAATAAAATTAAAATAATAAGAACAATCAGGGAAACTTTACAAAGATCGGCGAGGCCTTTATCGGAGATAGGTTCTTGAAAATGCGTGAGCGGAATAGAATGAAAATCTTTTCTATAAAATATTCGAATCAGGAGATAGGCAATAACAAGATTGATGGATGTCGGGATCGCCAAGTACTTAAAAAACACAACGAAAGAGTTATCGATACCTCCTTGAAGAGAGATCAGTAAATTTTGCGGATTTCCAATTGGACTTACAACACTTCCAATTGTCACGGCGAAAGCCAGGCAAAGTAAAAGAGCTTTTGGAGGGAGCTGGTGTTTATTTGCGAGGTGAAGAACGACAGGAGTGCCGATTATCGCAAGTGTGTCATTCATCAACAAAGCGGATAGACCCCCTATCACGAATAAAATCGTAAGGAGCAACCCATCTATGGTTTTTGTCCTTGCAAATAGTCCATAGGATACATGTGCAAGGTAACCACTTTGTTCCATTGCCTGCCCTATAACAAATACTCCGAATAAAAATAGCATGACGTCCAAGTTTATAGACTGGATGGCCGTCAAAGGTTTGATCTGCCCTGTAAATAAAACTGCGCAAGCCCCAGCAAGCATGATTTGCCAAATAGAAACCTTGAACCTAAATACAAGCCGCGTGGCAATAAGAGTCAGAACAATAAATAGAATGAATAGGGAGAGGTTCATGAATGTAAGGGGAAACCTAGAAGTAGATTGCCGAAGGAGATTGAAATTTTAATTCGCTGCATGAGGGATGCAGTTTTTGGGTGCACAATAAAGAGAGGTGATCTGGGAGTGCTTATGCGTCCAGAGAGATATTTCCTTTTGGGATTGAAACACAGGCGAGACAATTGCCTTTCTCCGGTTCGTAGTCAGGCTCATCCAAGTAAATAACACTTCCTGAGGTGCATGCTACTTCGCAACTTCCACAACTTCCTGTACGACATCCTGATTCTATTTCAATTCCATTATCTTCTGCTAGATCGAGAAGCGAGTCGTAAGAATCTTTCCAGGCAATAGTTTTGCTAGATTTTGAAAAATTTATTTGGACTGATTTTTCTTCCGGTACAGGTTTGGGCTGGACGGCTTTTTTTATTGTTGCCTGTCCAAAGGACTCGTAGTGAATTTGGTTTTTTGGGACTTCCCACTTTTCCAGATCTTTCCGGATTTCATCGATCATCGAGGAAGGTGCGCAGATGTAATAGTCGAAATTATTGGAGGGTAATAGCTTTTTTAATCGTTTAACTGAAATGCGCTCGGAAAAATCGTAATCTTTATCTTTGAAGTCCTCTATCCCCGGTTTGCTAAAGAAAACTTTAAGGTGAACATTTTTGTTTTGGCTGGCCAAGGCTTCAAGTTCTTCCCTCATGATATATTCTTTTTTGTTGCGGACTCCCATCAAAAACCAAATTTCGCGCTCTTGTTTTTCAGCGATCACAGACTCCAACATGCTTAGCATGGGCGTCATCCCAACTCCTCCGGCAATGAGGACGATTGGGGTGGTGGCTTCCATGTCCAAATAGAAATTTCCTTTAGGTGGTTTGGCTGTTACTACATCGCCTTCATTTAAATGATCATGGAAAAAATTCGATCCTTTACCCGGAGGAACATCGCCCAAATCGTGGGGTGCTTCCTGACGTTTAATTGTGACTCGGTAAGAATCCAAATTTGTACTGCCACTTGACAGAGAGTAGCAGCGGACAACAGGTTTATCCTGATCGGGAACATTGAGTTGAAAAGTCAAGTATTGTCCAGGTAGGAAAGGGGTAAGGGCTTCTCCATCTTCAGGCTGAAGATAAAAAGAAGATACGTTATGAGTTTCTTTGGTTTTCGTTATGATTTTAAAATTTCGATAGCCAACTATGGATCCTGGAGTACTCTTGGCTACGGCCATATTAGAAAATTGCGGCAGGCTATCTTCTGCTTTTTTGGCCTTTTTGCCTTCCTTCTTGCCTTCACTTTTCCCTTCACGGACTAATTTCACACCCGCTATAATTGCCACTGTACCTGAAAGAATTAATATGAGAGGAACCAGCCCTAGCAATATTTCGGTGAAAGCCCACCAGTTCATAAATAAACCCCAGAACCCTAAAAATATTGCTATTACTCCAACCAGACCATGTGGCATAAATAATCCTTATTAAAAAACTAGGGTTTGTTTATGAAAATTAATTAATTTTCCTTACTTGTTTATTATAAGCGATTTGACAGCAATCAGCAATTTCATATATTCTTTCCAAGTATAAAAGGGAGATGGGTTTGCTCTGAAATCCTGATATATTGTCAAATATCCCCAACTTTCCTAAAATACTAATAATATAATTCGTTTTGATAGAAATCTTTTTTTTCATTCCCTTTAAAACCCTTTTAAAGGCGAATAATGGTGATTATAGTTGTTTTTGATAATAAAAATAATTATATTGAGTTATAGTGTTATTGGTCATAAATAATTGAAGATTAGGAGGGTAGTCAGATAATTATTCAACCTGGAATTAATCCAATGGACGTCGTAAACGCTGCGAAAAGTGGAATGAATGGATTAGGGATGAAAGTAGGGGCAACTGGCAAAGCAGGGACTGTTGTTGCTAAGGGCAGCAGTGCAAAAGTAGCCATAGTTGGTTTAGGGAAGGCTGCTGGCAGCGGGAGCTTCTGGTCTGGAACAGGATGGAAGCTTGGTTTGGGACTCGGTCTTGGAGCTTGGGGACCTTTGTTGAAGACTGCTATAGGCACCCTTGTCGTCTACAAAGCAACTCCTATGTTGATAAAAGTATTAGCCAAAAGGTAGATAATTAAAAAATAATTCGTAAGTCCCACCTGTTGTTTCTAGTTCGCAATAAAGAATAATTGTTCTATTTTGTTCCCACCTCTTTTTTATTTTTAAGAACTCTCCAATTTTTTATTTTTAAGAACTCTCCAAACCTGGATGTTAATTATTTTCGGTTCTCGAAAAATAGGGAATTTTTTTAAGCTATAGCCTCTAAACTTAGCAAAAAAATGGTTTTCTAGCATTTTTGATAATAATTTTCATGATTATTTTCTTGTAAAAATCTTGATACTCTTTATAATGTTAAACTAAGATAATTTCCTAAATTACAAATTAATCCGCATGGATTTAATTAGATATGAGCTTTTTTAAAGTAAATATATAACCAAAGGAGAGTCCAATGGCTGTTCAACAAGGAATGGGTGGAGCAGGAATGAAAGCCGGTGCCGCAAAGGGTGGAGTAGCTGCTAAAGGTATGGGCGCTAAGGCCGCTATGGGCACTAAGATGGGGATGATCTCCAATAATGCGATGGTTGCTGGCAGTGCAACGGTTGCACCCAGTGCTATTGTGCAGGGAGATGTCATGATTGGAAATGGTGCCACCATTGCCAAGGGTGCGGTGCTCAAAAAAGGTGCTTTAATCGGCGCAGGAAGTAAAGTTAAGGCAGGAGCCACTATTGCAAAGGGCGCGGTAGTTGGTGAGAACGCCGTGATAGGTAAATCTGCCATGGTTGCTAAAGGCGCTGTTGTGGGCACAGATGCAATGGTTATGCCGGGTGCTATGGTTAAAAAAGGAATGGTTGTAAGAGACGGTGCGACTGTAATGGGGCCAAAAATGGGCGCTGGTAAGATGGCGGGTGGAAAAGCAATGGCTGCAGCTGCCCCGGCAACAAAAATGGGGGCTGGAAAGATGGCCACTGCTAAAACGGTCGCAGCAACAGGACAAACCGCTAAAGTGGGAATGATAGCAAAGGGAGCGACCGCGAAGGCAGCGGTAGCTGGTACAGGAACTAAGTTAGCGGCTGCAGGAATGGGGAAGACCGCAGCAGCGGGGAGTCTCTGGACTGGAGCGGGGTGGAGTCTCGGACTCGGGCTAGGACTCGGTGCTTGGGGCCCATTGCTGCTTGTATCTGCAGGTGCTCTGGCAGTTTGCAAATTAACTCCTATACTCTCTAAGAACTCAAGTAAAAGCTAGATTAGCAAAGGCTTTTTGAGTCAATCTGGATTTTTAAGCATAGAGCTTTAATTGTTCACCCCTCCGAGATTATATCTTGGCAGGGGTGAGTAATGCGTCTTGATTTAAATTCATTTTTTTCGAAATATTTAAGCAAGAGAAAAGATTTATTGAATTAAAAGTCATAGATTTTTCTGGGGAATTGATTTATTCTATCGATAATTCCCTTACCCTTCCATATATCCTCTTTTGTTACTTTTGCAATTTTAGACGTGGCACCCATGCTGGTTTTGTTTAAATGCGTTAAATGCGGTTTGCCTTCAAAAACTCCTTATTGCGTTAGTTGTGGTGGCAAGGTTGAACTCCGTTCTGTCAAGAAGGGGTGTTCTCAATGCGGTCAGCCAACTGAATCAAAGTTCTGTCCCAGATGTGGCGGACACCCGGTTGATATTGTAGTGGTGAAAAAGCCGGAGTCTTATTCCATACGTCCCGTGGGAAAGTCGGGTTGGGAAGCATATTGCGGGAATTGTGCTTTTAAGCCTCGGGAACCAGAAAAAGCAGTTAAGGGTTATTGCGTAGAATGCGGGGCTAGGAACTGGAAAAACCGAAAAAAGGGTGGCTGTAAATGCCAAGCTTGTAATGATTTTAGTAAAGAGAGATACGGGTATTGTGGGCGTTGTGGAGGCATCATGGCCGATTTTTTGCTACAACAAGGATCTTTGCAAACAAGAGAAAAAAGTTAGTTAATATATATAATGAGCCATGGGTATCAAAATTAAAAAATCATCCAAATTTTTATCCTGTCCTTTTTTCTTGAGGCGGGGTTAATGACAGAAAATTACTTGGAAAGTTTGGCTTCCTATTTGTGGGCAATGCCGCTGGTTTTATTTATTGTCGGCAGCGGTATTTATTTTGTTTTCTCTTCGAGAATGGTTCCCTATCGTTTCATTTCTCATACCTTTTCTATATTGAAAGGAGATTGGGATAACCCCAACCACCGAGGGTATTTACCTCACTTTCAGGCTTTATCCACTGCATTGTCTGGGACATTAGGGCTTGGAAATGTTGCCGGGGTTGCTATCGCTATTAAGATGGGAGGACCCGGTGCAATATTTTGGATGTGGGTCACTGCTCTGGTCGGAACTGCTACTAAATTTTACACGGCTTCTTTAGCCGTGATGTATCGAGGTAAAAATAATTTGGGAGAAACCCAGGCGGGTCCCATGTATGTTATCCTTGAAGGGTTAGGCCAGTCCTGGCGCCCCTTGGCAGTCCTTTTCTGTTCCGCTGGTTTAGTAGGTACATTGCCTGCTTTTCAGGCCAATCAATTGGTACAAATTGTGCGCGAGGCGATTGCAATTCCTTTTGGCTGGACAACCACTGCACACCATTTCTTTTTCGACCTGATCCTGGGTACGATAATAGCTTTTTTAATTTACTCAGTGATTGTAGGAGATATCAAAAGAGTCGGAGCGGTTGCAGCAAGAATGGTTCCAGGCATGGTTTTGCTTTATCTGGGCATGACTGTTTATTTATTGGCCATCAATCCTAATTCTATTACCGGATCTTTCTGGCTGATTTTTAATGATGCTTTTTCGGGAGACTCTGTGGCAGGCGGCACTTTAGGGGCAGTGATCATTATGGGAGTGCGTCGTGGAACCTTTTCGAATGAAGCGGGTATTGGTACTGAATCTATGGCACATGGCGCGGCCAAGACGGATGAACCTATCCGTGAAGGTCTAGTGGCTATGCTTGGTCCTATAATTGACACATTACTTGTGTGCACTTGCACAGCCTTAGCGATATTGTCCACCGGGGTGTTTTTAACAACGGACAGCGATGGAGTTTCGCTAACAGCTATGGCTTTTGCATCGGTCATGCCCAATGCCGGACTTTATCTTTTTACAATTGTGGTCACATTCCTCAGTATGAGTACCATAATTAGCTATTGGTATTATGGAAGTGTCTGTTGGAGTTTTTTGATGAGTGCAGAGAATAAAGAATATTTTACTTATATCTATATAGCTCTCATTCCTATAGGTGCAGTGGCTTCACTTAATTTGGTCTTATCATTGGTTGATAGTATGTTCGCTCTTATGGCGATCCCTACTACGCTTTCCGCCTTATTACTGTCCCCAAAAGTTAATAGGGCGGCTAGAGAATATTTTAGGAAGATTAATGGGAATGCGAAACAAGATTTTGTGCGAGAAGAAGTTCCTTAAGAAACTCAAAGCTCACTAAAATAACTCAGGTCTAGTACCAGCCAGTAGGCCAGATGGAATAGAAAGCGGAGAGCGAAGAAAACATTGCCCCAAAATTCAATTAGTAAGTGCAACTCTGATAGTCGTTAGCAGAGTAAACTGCGGTAACCTTGCGGTTTTTCTCACCGACAAAAGTAAGAGGAGCACGCATGAGTGTTTACACACAGCTTACCCAAGGACAACGCTACCAAATGGAAGCCCTTCTCAAAGCAGGTCATAGTCAGACAAAGATTGCGACTATTCTCTCGGCCCATAAATCAACGGTTAGCCGTGAGCTCCGTCGCAACCAAGGTCTTCGCGGCTACCGTCCGAAACAAGCTCACGTGAAAGCTATGCAGAGACGATACGAAAAACCAAAAACTCACATTCCCCTAACTACCTGGGTTATGGTGAATGCCCTAATCAAGCAAGACTGGAGTCCAGAACAAATTTCCGGTCGTTTGTATGATGAACAAGAAATCTCGATCAGCCATGAATGGATTTATAACCATATCTACAAAGATAAACGCCAAGGGGGTGATCTACACAAGCACCTGCGTTGTCAGAAACAACGGCGTAAACGTTATGGCAAACAAGACCGCAGGGGACGTATCACCAACCGTGTCAGCATTGAAGAACGCCCAGCTATCGTTAACAGTAAGTCCCGCATCGGTGACTGGGAAGGTGACACGATTATAGGTAAAGGCCACCAAGGTGTAGTCACTACTCATGTAGAGCGTAAAAGCAGGTACACGGTTTTGACCAAATCAAATACCAAACACGCTAACCTGGTGCGCCAAAGCATCGTACAAGGACTAAAACCTTATCAAAATCAAATCAACACCATCACCTATGACAATGGGTTGGAGTTCTCCGAACACCAGAATATAGCTCAAACTCTGTCGGCTAATATCTACTTTGCTCATCC
>Ga0115000_10001143_pt1 | contig 24016 bp, 21 predicted proteins | sample ArcticOcean_MG_C_6_FD_89690 | JGI IMG/M metagenome (GOLD analysis project Ga0115000, IMG submission 89690) | Marine microbial communities from western Arctic Ocean - ArcticOcean_MG_CB8_128 | ecosystem: Environmental > Aquatic > Marine > Oceanic | place: Arctic Ocean: Canada Basin | collected... | reverse complement strand
AGGCAATCGACGTAGCTGCTAACGGTCAAAATGTTGAACTCATGGACGCTCGGAACTTCTGCGCCCTTCTGGCCACCGGCCCGTGGGGGGTTGCCTTCGACGGGACCAGCATCTGGATCACCAACGGCAATTCGGACACGGTGTCAAAAATGGTTACAGGGAACTGGTAGCGGAGCAACAGCTGATTCTGGCCAACAACCCTCATCTCCAGTAGGCCAACCAAAGCCCAGCCCCGCAGGAAGCAATACAGCGCCATGTAGGCAGCCACGTGAGTTGGGGATGTTGGTTCGGTGCCCATCTTTCGCGGCGCAACGTCTATGGTTTCGACGAGCGGGCACCCGTACGGTCGGTGTACCGATTGGATCGAGAGGGACTGCATGACGAAAGAGTCAGAACAAACTCGCAGCTTGGCGGTTGATGACGGTGATTTCGGTCACCGAGACGATCATGGGCAATGGGTACCTTTTGCGTTGCGCCAATACCCGCCGGTGTTTGTGTGGCCGCCTCAGCCCATCAGATTGGGTCGGTGGTTCGTTCGGAGCTATGTGCTGTCGTGGCATCTCTTTTACGCGTTGATTGCCATAGCTTTCTGGCGATACCTGTCACCGTCAGCGAACACGGCAAGCTCCTTTGGGGTCACGTGGATCGCATGGCTACTGATCCGCAACATCGGAATCGTCGTTCTCTTCTACGGCGTCTGGCACCTGCGGCTCTTTATCCGCAGAACCCAGGGTGTCTCTTTCAAGTTCAATAACCGGTGGCCCAAGACGGAAAGTTCGGTCTTCAAGTTCGGAAATCAAACGCGCGACAACATGTTCTGGACCCTGGCCAGTGGCGTCCCCATCTGGACAGCATTCGAGTGCTTGATGCTGTGGGCCCACGCCAACGGCATGGTCACGCCACTCACATTTGGTGAGCGACCGGTGCTCTTCGTTCTCTTACTGCTGGCCGTGCCGGCGTTCCGCGATCTGCACTTCTACGCCGTCCACCGCCTCCTGCACATTCCGGTGCTGTATGGACCGTTCCACCGCCTGCATCACAACAACACCAACCCGGGGCCGTGGTCAGGGCTGGCGATGCATCCAGTCGAGCACCTCTTGTACTTCACTGGGGTGCTTATCCACTTCATCATCGCGGCCCACCCGGTCCACATTATCTACCAGCTAGTGCACGCTGGGCTATCGCCTGCCCCCGGTCACACCGGCTTCTCTGAAGTCGTCATCAGCGATCGGGGCAAGCCAATCACCATCAACACCTACGGCTTCAACCACTACCTCCACCACAAATACTTCGAGTGCAACTACGCCGACGGCCCATTCCCCTTCGATAAGTGGTTTGGCACCTATCACGACGGGACACCGGAAAGCTACAAGGCGATGCGGGCCCGGCTAAAGGCACGCTGACTCAGCTGCAACCGCTGGTGGAGCCGCAATCGCCACAGACGTAGCAGGAGCCGGATCGGTTCATACGCACTCCGCAGGTCATACAGAACGGCGCATTGGATACCACTGCTTTGGGGGTGACGGCGATAGTCGGGCGATCAGCGGCAGCGGGCTCCTCAGGAGCTTCGTCCGCGCCGAGTTTCAGCTGCGCAACGAGTTGCGAAGGTGACGGAACCGACGGCGGATCGGACACCAAAATTACAATAGCGTAATTCCTAGTGAGCCACGCAGAGGTTCGGCATTTAACCCATGCCGTGACATTGAAAATGTCTACCCTGTAGTCGGTCCGGGTCATCGTGCATTCGACAGCGGCGGCGCAGTTGACCGATACAAGCGGCGAAGACGCAAAAGTTCACGCAACATCGCTGGAGCTCCCGTCCACATTTTGACTGAGGACCCTTCGACATCGGACCACGTCACCGGAAACGCCAATGACGCGAAGCCCTCCCGCTCGGCAATGAAAAGTAATTCGACATCAAAGGCAAAACCGAATGACGTCATCTTCGGAGAGCACACTTCGATGGCATCAGCAGTGAAGGCTTTAAGGCCACATTGGGTATCACGGTGCCTGGTAAGCCCAAGGCCACGCAAAATCAGGTTGAACGCCCGCCCGGCCATTTCGCGTTGCGGTGGCTGATGCCGGCGAATGTCGGATTCTCGATGGCGACGACTAGCAATCGCTACATCGACTTGCCCCGGCTGTACCGCGGCAAGCACTCGCTGGATACTTGGCAGATCGGTTGACAGATCGGCATCAACAAAGGCGCGCACCGGCGCCGTACCCGCCGCCAGGCCGGTCATTACCGCGGCACCTTTACCCATATGTGGTCCGTCGATGAGTCGTCCAGGTAGCCCGAAGTCGACCAAGGCTTGCCTCGCAGCTGACGCCGTTGCATCGGTGCTCCCGTCGTTCACCAACAGCAACTCAAGCCCATCACATAGTTGCCTCGAAGCAGCGATTGTCTGCAGCGTGGCCGAAATCCGGTCGGCCTCATTAAACATTGGAATGACCAACGTGTGACTGGGCGATGACATGGTGTCACCGTAGTAGGCGCTCTGCGGTATAGGCCGCTTGTTCGGTGGCTGTGCCGATTGGAAGGTGCCATAGCCATAAGGACTTATCGGCCCTTCAAAAATCCAAAGTTGGGTGACGCCCCCTGAGTCGCCCGAGTGTGTACCGTTTTGAGGTCGTGTTTACTTTGCTCAAGCATCTCCGCTTCTTTTTGATTGTTCCGCTCCTTGGAATAGCAGCGGGTCTCACCGCCATCGCATCTGTGCCGCAAATCGCCGATGTGGTAACCGCTGTCGATTTCTCGTCCGAGGAAATCACAATGGAGCAACTTGATGACCTCGGAACCCGAACCCTTATCTACGATGCCAATGGGGAACTCGTTTCGGCGCTCTATACCGAAAACCGAGAACTGCTGCTACTGGAAGACATTCCTGTTGAGGTCGTCAAGACGATCCTGGTCATCGAAGACGAGGGTTTCTATGATCACCACGGAATTAGCCTTCGATCGATCCTGCGCGCCGCTCGCGAAAACGTTGGCGCAGGAGGTATTTCCCAGGGTGGTTCAACGATCACACAGCAGTTGATAAAGAACCTCTTACTTGGTAACGAGCAAACCTTCGATCGAAAGGTAAATGAAGCGATCTACGCCTGGCGTCTCGAAAAGACCGCCACCAAAGACGAAATTCTCCAGCGCTACCTCAACACCGTGTTCTTCGGTCAGAATGCTTACGGCCTTCAGGCCGCTGCCGAGGTCTATTGGGGCAAAGATATCCGTGACCTGGGTTGGCTAGAAGCTGCCACGTTGGCACCACTTATTTCGAGCCCGACGGCGTTCAATCCGATTTTGTTCCCCGAGGAAGCCCGCCGCCAACGAGAAATCGTTCTCAAACGACTACTCGAGACCGAAAACATCACCGAAGAAGAATTCCAACAGTTCAACCGACAACCGCTTCCTACCTTCCAACACGATCTCGAAGTTGCCCCCGAAAACTACTTCATCGAAGAGGTTCGTAAGCGTCTCTTGGCCGACTTTCGCCTTGGTGAGACCCAAGAAGAACGAGACGCTGCGGTGGGGTCCGGCGGTTTGCGGGTGTACACCACGTTCGATCCAGCCATTCAACAAATGGCCGAAGCCGCCCGCGACGAGATATTGCCTGTAGATGAACGGTTCGAGATGGCCATGGCCTCAATCGAGCCCGCTACGGGTGCGGTGAAAGCCATTGTGGGTGGGCCAGGTTTTGACGAAGTCAAATTCGACTTGACGACCTCGTACCCCGGCCGTCAGCCAGGTTCGTCTTTCAAACCGTTCGTTATGGTGACGTTGTTTGAGAACGGCTTTCAGCCCAACGACACCGCAAGCGGCGTCGGCCCGTGCACGTTTGATCTACCGGGCGCCCAGGACTACGAAGGCAACAACTTCGGTAAATCGGATGGCAAAATCGACACTATTCAAGGCCTGACGACCTCATCATCCAACTGCGGCTATTTGCGCCTCGGTCAGATCGCGGGGCTGGAGAACGTTATTCAGGTAGCTAGGTCGATGGGGATCACCTCGCCGCTCGAACCCGTCCTGTCCTTGCCCCTTGGCGCTAAAGAAACTCGCCCCATTGACATGGCCGCCGCTTACTCGGTCATCGCCAATCAAGGTGTACGCATTGAGCCGTACTTTATTGAGCGCATTGAGAACAGCAAGGGCCAGATTCTGTTTAAGACCGAGAACATTGGCCAGCAGGTAATCAAAGAGCGCTCTGCCTGTTGGGCCACGCAAGTTCTTGCCGCCAACGTGCGCTATGGCACTGGCACCGCCGCCGGGCTACCCAATCAGGTGGCGGCTGGTAAAACCGGCACAACCGAAGAATTCTCCGACGCTTGGTTCGTCGGTTTCACCCCCTACCTGGCCACAGCGGTCTGGATGGGTAATCCCGATGCTCGAGTTCCCATGCTCGGTGTCGGTGGACTTGGCAGCGTGACCGGCGGCTCTTTCCCTGCTCGTGCCTGGGGTGCCTTTAACCGGCGCTATCACGAGAGCCTCGAACCCGTTGCCTTTCCAAGCTGCGACCCGTATCCGCGAGCGGGCCGGTTCCTGCGACTGGCGGGCGACCCCGAAATTGATGACCCATGCGGCGACGGCGGCCTGGCGATCGATGTGGACAAAGATGGCGAGCCTGACCGTTGCGTGCCAGATGATGAAGGCGACATCGTCTACGAGGAGTGCGGCTACGACCTCGAAACCGTGACCAAAGAGGGCGCAGCAATACCTGTGTATTGTGAAGTCGAACACATTGAGTGTCTCGATGGGTTTACTGGTGTTGACACGACAGGGGATCAACGACGCGATACCTGCGAACCGGTCGAAGAAATCGAGTGTCCAGACGGGTTCGAGCCCGTTGATTCCACCGGAGACGGTGTTGGGGACGAATGTCAGGTGGTTGATCCTGTTCCAGACCCGGTGGTTGATCCTGTTCCAGACTCGGGTCCGTAGTTCTTATCCCTCTAGGTCCGAGGCGACACTGGCCGCGGGGCCACGCTAGGGTCGGGACACATGATTGATTTCGATGCGCTTCTCGCCCTACAGGCACACGACACGAGGCTGGATCAACTGCGGCACCGCCATGAGCACCTCCCAGAAAGGGCCGAAATCGTCGAACTAGCGGCCGCTAGGGTGGCTCAGGAAGCAGCCGCTGTTGATGCGCTGGAACAACAACAGGAGTTACAGCAGCGAGAGCGGCGTTTCGAAGACGAGGCCAGCACGATCGAGGCCAAAGCGGCTAGTGAGAACACTCGCCTATATAGCGGCACGGTCACCGGCAACAAAGAGTTGCAGGACATCCAAACCGAGATCGAATCGTTGCACCGGCGCCAGGCTGAGTTGGAAGATGAAGCGCTCAGTCTCATGGAGTTGTTGGTGCCGGTTAACGAGCAGGTTGCCGCAGACGCCACCAAAGCGGCCGAGATTGCCGCGGCATCTAGCGCAGCCACCGAACTGCTCGCGACAACAGAGCAGGAAATTGACGCCGCTATCGAGACGGCGATTTCCGAACGCGTACAAATAGCTGCCGGGATCAATGATGCGCTACTGACCACCTACGAAAAGGTTCGTGTGCAGGGCCAGGGTGTGGCCGTCTCCCGTTTGGTGGGCGACACGTGTGATGGCTGCCATCTTGGTCTAGCCGCGGTTGAGCTCGACCGGGTCCGTCACGAACCATCTGATGTGCTGGTTTTTCATGAGGAGTGCGGGCGAATCATCGTTCGCTGACCCATGTTCTTCTGGTTTCTGGGCGTCGCGTTCGTCGCGGTCGTATTGGTCTTCAATTCGCCTGCCCTTGACTACCGCATGGTCATGTTGGGGTCGGTCTTGCCGCTTACTGACTATCTCTGGCCTCGTATTTGGCCAATGCACACTTTGCTGTGGCCCGTGGGGGTCATGGGAGTAGTGATGCTGGTAACCCAAAACCGTCGGTTGGTTCGACGACGGTGGCTCGGTTTACCAATTGGGATGTTCATGTATTTGGTGTTGTCGGGCGCCTGGCAGTTGACCGAAATTTTTTGGTGGCCGGGATTCGGGCAACACATCGATGCCGAAAGTGTGCCCTCGCTGCCATCATCAACTCTGGCACTGCTCATGGAAGCGGTCGGCCTCGGTGCACTTGCCTGGGGAGTTGTTCGGTTTCAGTTACACGAAGCCGATGACAAAGCACGTTTTCTTCGCACGGGTCAGCTCCGACGCGACCTCATAGACGGGCCGGAGAATTCATGCTGATCTTGGTACGTCACGGCCGAACCGCGCTAAATGCTGCCGGGCTTCTGCAAGGTCGGATCGACGCCCCGCTCGACGCAGCGGGCGAAGAACAAGCCCGTCTCGTGGCTGACTCGTTGCCCGCCCCGGATCGGATAATTTCCTCGCCGTTGCAGCGGGCCGTGCAAACCGCGTCAGCGTTTGGCGTACCAGTCGAAATTGACCCCCGATTCATCGAACTCGATTATGGCGATCTCGATGGCAGTCCTGTTGCCGACATCGAGCCGTCGACGTGGGCCACATGGCAAGGCGACTTGGACTTTGTTCCTGCCGGTGGCGAGAGCATTGCGGCGCTAGGCGAGCGGGTGAGGGGTGGTCTCGAAGCATTATGGGACGAGTGTGTTTCATCCAACGTGGTTGTAGTCAGTCATGTATCGCCCATCAAGGCGGCGGTTGCCTGGGCGCTTGGAGTCGACGATGGCGTTGCTTGGCATATGCACCTTGCTACGGCATCGATCACAACGATTGGAATCCGAGGGACGCGGCCCGTTATGCATTCGTTCAACGACACCGGCCATCTCGGATAATCCACGCTTATCAGCGGAGCTGATCAGAGATTCGCAAAGTCTGATCGGTTGAGCAACACTCGATCCATGGACATCACCGTAGATGTATTTGCCGACACAATTTCGCTCGATCAGACCGAAGACCTCAAGACCCTCCAGATTGCCACCGGTTCGCTTATTGAAACAGAGGTAGCCGCAGTCATGGGCCCGGCTGGATATCCAGCCGGCCATGAACAGATGTGGGTGAGCATCGAGTGGATGCGCAACACAGCATTAGGTCAGGGTTGCGACGCATCGTGGGCTCAACACTTCGATGACATGGTTGATTACGCCGCCGCGAACGGGTGGCTCAACGGTGACAGCACCCGCATTCAGGTCCATCTCAAGCGGACGTTACTGCCTTCCACAGCGGTGGTTGTTGAGGCTCCCGGAGACAGAGATGACCTGTGGGCCGCAATGATCGACCTCGATGCTCAATCGGCAAGTAGTGACGAGTTTCAGGGAGGCGAATGGCTGGTCGGTGCTCCAGGGGAGGTCGGGTCCCAGTTCCTCGGAAACCAGAAGATGGGCCACCGTGTGTGGCAAACTACCGCCGAAATCGAACTGTCTCAGAAAAACCTGTTGGTCCAACTCTTTGTTCAGGGAGGAACCGATGGCCCAACGTCGCGTTGGCGTTTAGCTCTGGGCGGTGCCGAGGAAAACCAGGTGTTGCGGTACTCCTGTCAGATGGGTCCGGGCCATTCGCCGCTAACTGAGTACATGCTGCAACACCCAGAGAAGGCCGAGAGAATACTCGAACGCCGCCTTAGCGCCCATCGCAGCAATATGACAAACACTGCTTCCGATGTGGCAGCAACGGGCTAGGTCGACGGAGAGGACTCGACGTCAGGGGCTTCGACCTTGCCCGAAGAATGCTTGGCAAATCGGGTTGCTTCGCCACCATGGGTTGGGTCGGGCTTTGGCCAAGGCCATCCGCCAAATTGAGTCTGGCGATAGGCGGCGAAGGTTTCCTCGATTTCGGCTTCAGTATTCATCACGAAGGGCCCGTACCGGGCTACCGGTTCGCCGATGGGGCGGCCCTGCAACACGAGAACCTCCGTTGGTTCCGAACCGGCGGTAAGGGCCAGCGGGACTCCAGCGGCACACACGGCGGCCTGGCGATTTCGGACGTTCGTATCGGCGACCTGCAAGGTGTCACCGGAAAACACATAAACCGCCCGCACAGTCTCGGGACCCGCAGCCGGAAGTTCGTACTGCGCCCCGGCTTCCATAACGATGTGCCAAATCGCTACATCGGCATCGGTACGACTAGCCCACGAATGAGGCGGTGGTGAAGCGGGCGTGTGGTCCTGCAACGACCCGGCAATGACCGTTATCTTGGTGACCTTGTTGGCGCTATCGGTAACGCTGATTCGAGGAATATCGCGATCCCACAGCATCGAGAAATGGGGATCTGCCATCTTGTCTTCGGCCGGAAGATTGATCCAGATCTGGAAGAGTTCCACCGGGTTAGGGCCGTCGACATCGAACAACGGGAACATTTCGCTGTGCACCACGCCGGAACCAGCGGTCATCCACTGAACATCGCCCCGTCCAAAACGAGCTGAGGCACCCAGTGAATCGGCATGATCAATAAACCCTTGCCGGGCGTAGGTGATCGTTTCGAAGCCCCGGTGGGGGTGTTGCGGAAACCCAGGAATCGTGGACCCATGGTACATACGCCAGCCGTCGAGACCTTCGAAGTCCGAACCAATAGAGCGTCCAGCCAGCGACGCATCGGGGCCCATGGATGCATTGGCGGCCGGATACTGGTCGACATGGTGAACACAAAACAGAAAAGGATCAATACATGGCCACTGATCGGCGAGGTCGACAACTTGAGCAACGGGTGAAGACATGATTGGAGCCTACGACACCTTCGGGCCGGACCTAGACTTGCGACGTGCCCAACTCACTCGTGCCTGATCTTGACAAGCTTCCCAAGCCGTCGGCTAACCGAATGGCGGTACGCGTCACGAAAGACGCGCAGCGTCATATCCGGTCAGGGCATCCGTGGGTGTTCGATGGTTCGATTGAGTCGGTAAGTCATGAGGGGCAACCCGGCGATCTGGCTGTGGTTTTCGATCAGGATCGAAGGTTCATTGCTATTGGCCTCTATGACCCATCGTCGCCCATTCGCCTGCGCATGCTGCACCACGGCAAACCGGTCACTATCGATGCCGAATGGATTACCTCGCGCATCGGCGAAGCTATGAGCATTCGCCAACCGCTAGTTGACGACGCCGACACCACCGCCTACCGACTCGTAAACGGTGAGAACGACGGCCTGCCGGGTCTGGTAATCGACTACTACGCCGGTGTAGCAGTAGTAAAGCTTTACTCGTTGGTTTGGGTTCCGTGGCTAAAAGCAGTCGTCGACGCCATAGGTGTCGACACGGTTGTTTTGCGACTGTCTCGCAACATCGCCCATCAGGCAGCATTCGGAAAGGCCGATGGGCCGGTGGCATTCGGGTTAGTCGATGGAGTTGCGCTGCGCGGAGAGGTACCCACCGGGTCGGTCGACTTCGTTGAGAACGGGATGCACTTCGAAGCCGACGTTGTCCACGGCCAAAAGACAGGTCACTTCCTCGATCAGCGCGATAACCGCCGGCGGGTTAGTGACCTTTCGATGGGAACGACGGTACTTGACGTCTTTAGTTGCACCGGGGGGTTCTCGCTGCACGCCGCAGCAGGTGGAGCAGAATCGGTACACAGTGTCGACCTCAGTGGGCATGCCCTCGAAGCTCTGGCCCGCAATGTCGAACGAAACCAAGACAACCCCGGCGTTGCGAACTGCCAGTTCACCTCTGAGGAGGGCGATGCTTTCAAGGTCATGGAAGAACTTGGCCGCCGGCGGAGCAAATTCGATGTCGTCATTGTCGATCCGCCTTCGTTTGCTCAACGTCAGCACGAAGTTGATCGGGCCCTGCGGGCCTACCAGCGACTCACCCACTTAGCGGTCCCTTTGCTAAAGCGAGGTGGCTTATTGGTGCAAGCATCGTGTTCCAGCCGCGTCGATAGTGAGCAATTTGTGTTCGGTGTGCAAAGTGCCGCAGGTTATGCCGGGAGGCAGACCGAAATTATTGCCGCCACCGGACACGGCTTAGATCACCCCATCGGATTCACCGAGGGTGCGTATCTCGACTGCGTGTTTGCGACGGTTAACTAACCTCGTCGGCTACGGGGTTGCTTAGCGTGCCGATTTCTGACACCGCTACTTCGACGATGTCGCCCGGCACGAGGTACTTAGGCGGATCAAACCGGGCGCCGGCACCCGTGGGTGTGCCGCTGTAGATGATGTCTCCGGCTTCGAGTTCGCAGAAGGTAGACAGGTACGCGATTTGGTAGGCCAATGAGTAGGCCATCGACGATGTGTTGTCGTCCTGGCGAGGTTCGCCGTTGACGTGCGTGGTGATGTGCAAGTTGGTGATATCAGGAATTTCGTCAATAGTGACCATCCATGGCCCCATCGACCCCGATGACTCCCAGTTCTTTCCTTGGGTGACATTAAATTTGGCATGGCGCACCCAGTCCCGAATTGTGCCTTCGTTGCCAAGCGAAAGGCCGGCGATGTGATTGATTGCCTCGGCTTCTGGAATGCGACGACCAGACTTACCAATGACGACCACGATCTCGCCCTCATAATCGAGTTGTGGGCTCTCCGGGGGACGGATCAGCGACTGACCATGACCGGTAAGTGAAGCAGGAAACCTTACAAACACACTGGGTTTGGGTGCCTCAACTGAATCGTCCTTGTATTCGGCGTTGCGCCCGCCGTAGTTGACACCGATGCAATAGATTTTGCCCGGGCGGGGAATGGTGCGTTCGAAGATGATGTCGTCGTAGGAGTGATCGTCGTCGGCAGTGAGGAACAACGCCGCGGCACTGAGTGCGTCCTTCTCAATGAGATCACTTAGGTCGCGGACATCGGTGAGTTTGTTGGCGAGATCGATTACGCCGGTCTTCGACGCGATACCAAACGAGGCTTTGCCGTCGATCGAATAGCTGAGAAGTCGCATTTTGGGAGTTCGCTTTCGGTTGCCAAGTCGCTTCGGTCTAACGTAGAGGGCGACGTATTGGTTGTGACCCAGAGTATTTGATCACAACCGTGCGCCGCAGGACCAAATGTCAACTCATAAACCGAAAAGGGTCCTCGATGGCCGCAGCAGGAACGTACGAACAGAACTTGGCGACTGCCGCCGAGTTGATGCCAAAGTTTGGGGCAGCCCCGCTGCTTCATCTCATCGGCGGGAAGAAAGTGGCTAGCGCCAGTGGGGCGACCTTTACCAACAACTCTCCCATCGACGGACGAGTGCTTGGCGAAGTTGCCTCGGGTGCTAGCGAAGACATCGACGCGGCTGCTGCCGCGGCTAAGGAAGCATTCGCCACGTGGAGTGTTACACCGGGGGCCGAACGTAAGCGCATCTTGCACCGCGTGGCCGACCTCATTGAGGAACGAGCACTCGAAATCGCCATCGTCGAAAGCATCGACACCGGTCAACCGATTCGTTTCATGGCGGCGGCGGCGGTTCGCGGCGCTGCGAACTTCCGATTTTTTGCCGACCTGGCTCCCAGTGCCAACGACGGAGTGTCGTTGCCCACCGAGGATCACATCAACTACACGATGCGCCAACCCATTGGCCCCATCGGCGTGATCACGCCATGGAATACACCGTTCATGTTGTCCACCTGGAAGATTGCACCAGCCCTGGCCTCAGGCTGCACTGTTGTGCAGAAGCCAGCTGAGTGGAGTCCGTTAAGCGCCGCGCTGCTGGCCGATATTGCGCTCGAAGCTGGTTTACCGCCGGGCGTACTTAACGTGGTGCACGGGTTAGGCGAGACCGCCGGCAAGACGCTTACCGAGCACACCGACATCGCTGCTATAGCGTTCGTCGGTGAGTCCAGTACTGGTACGGCGATCCAAATTCAAGGAGCGCCGACGCTCAAGCGAGTGCACTTCGAACTAGGAGGCAAGAACCCGGTAATTGTGTTCGACGACGCCGACCTAGAGCGGGCACTCGATGCAGTGATATTCATGATCTACAGCCTCAATGGCGAACGGTGTACATCAAGTAGTCGATTGCTCGTGCAACGATCCATTCGGGACGATTTTGAGGCCAGGATTGAGCAACGAATTGCTGCGATTACCGTGGGCGATCCACTCGATCCAGCCACCGAAATTGGTCCGATTATCCACCCACGGCAATGCGCCAAGGTGCGCAGCTACGTGGACATTGCCAAGCAGGACGGAGCCAAGGTAGTCGTGGGTGGGGGAGGCGATGTGGACCCTGACTCGCAGTACGTCAACCCCATGATGTTTGCTCAGGCCGAGAACAATATGCGAGTGGCCCAAGAGGAGATCTTTGGTCCAGTGCTCACGGTGATTCCCTTCGACGACGAAGCCGATGCGGTGGCCAAGGCCAACGACATCGAATATGGCCTCGCCGGGTACCTCTGGACGAGCGACACTGGTCGGGCGCATCGCGTCGCCCGCGACCTAGAGGCAGGAATGATTTGGGTCAATTCGCAGAACGTGCGGCACCTTCCGGCGCCGTTCGGTGGAGTGAAACGAAGCGGTATCGGCCGCGATGGTGGCGACTACAGCTTCGGTTTCTATATGGAGACCAAGAACATCGCCGTCGCCTACGGAGACCACATTATTCCCAAGCTTGGTAACCACGACTGATGCTCACAGCTGATCAAATTGCAGAAGTAGCGGCCCGCCATGAGCGTGCCCGTCAACAAGGCCGCCAAATCCGGCGCATCACGTTGGACTACCCGGACATGGATATCGGCGATGCTTACGCTTGTCAGCGAGCGTGGGTGGATCAACAAATCGCCGATGGGGCTTCGGTGGGCGGTCACAAGATTGGATTGACGTCGCGAGCCATGCAGTCGGCGATGAAGATTGACGAACCAGACTTTGGCACGCTGTTGGACTACATGTTCTTCGACAATGGTGCAGTCCTTGACGCATCGCAATTTTGCGACATACGCCTCGAAGTCGAATTGGCCTTTGTGCTTTCGGCGCCGTTATCTGGGGCTGACGTCACCCGCGAAGACGTGCTGGCGGCCACGGAGCGCGTCATTCCATCTATCGAACTCATCGATGCGCGTTCGCACCGAGTCGATCCCGACGATGGTGTCTCCCGCACGGTCTTTGACACAATCTCTGACAACGCCGCCAACGCAGGAATCATTACCGGCGGAAATCCAATCAACCCCTTGGTTACTGACCTGCGGTGGGTGAGTGCCATTCTCAAGCGCAACGGTGTGGTCGAAGAAACAGGAGTAGCCGCTGGTGTTCTCGACGACCCGGTCATGGGGATTGTCTGGCTCGCCCAGCGCTTCGCCCAGTTTGGACAAGGCCTCGAAGCGGGCCAGACCATACTGGCTGGTTCGTTCACTCGGCCGGTCATATGTCGGCCCGGCGACGACTTCGAGATCGATTTTGGTCCCCACGGAATCATTACCTGTTCATTTACATAGTTGGTCGTGTTGATCCGGCCCGTACCTGTAAAATACATTGACGAAGTTGCGTACGAAGAGACGAAGAGACGAAGAGGTTGCTTATGAAAACAGATCTATACATTGGTGCCGAGTGGAAAGCTGGAGCAGACGGCGAGCGAATCAGTGTGCTCGATCCCGCTACCGGCGAAGAGTTTGCTTCGGTTGCAGCTGGCACTCCCGCTGATGCCCACAATGCTTGTGATGTCGCGGCCGCGGCTCAGAAGACCTGGGCCAAGGTGGCACCGCGTGACCGGTCGGAGATCCTTCGTAATTGCTGGTCAGTACTTCTGGATCACACCGATGAGTTGGCTGAGATAATTGTGCGAGAGAACGGTAAGCCATTGGCCGACGCCAAGGGCGAGGTGGCCTACGCCGCCGAGTTCTTTCGATGGAACGCCGAAGAGACCGTGCGTATTAAGGGCAGCATTGGAACGGCTCCGTCTGGGGCCAACAAGATTATTGTGCATCATCCTCCGGTGGGCGTCGTGGTGATGGTCACGCCCTGGAACTTCCCTGCAGCCATGATTACGCGCAAAGTAGCGCCAGCTCTAGGTGCGGGCAACGCTGTAGTTATCAAACCGCCCAAAGAAACACCGCTAACGGCATTGCGTGTAGCCGAGTTGCTCACGGAAGCTGGTGTTCCGCCGGGCGTCGTAAACGTCGTTCCGACCGCAAACGCGGGAAGCTGGTTTGATGCCGCTGTAGATCACCAATCCGTACGGATGGTTTCTTTCACCGGCTCAACCGAGGTCGGACGGGTGTTGTTGCGCCGTACCGCCGATCGGGTGTTAAAAGTGGCAATGGAGTTAGGGGGCAATGCTCCTTTTATTGTCTTTGGAGATGCCGATATAGACGCAGCGGTCGATGGCGCGATGATGGCCAAAATGCGGCACTCGGCGGAAACATGCACTGCCGCCAATCGGTTCTTTGTGGAGCGGCCGGTAGCGGACGAGTTTACGCAACGTTTGGCAGCAGCCATGGCCGAGGTGAAACTCGGAAATGGTATGGATGTGGGGGTCGGGTGCGGGCCGCTCATTAACGCCAAGGCGGTGGCCGACGTGAGCGCACTTGTAGACGGCGCAGTCGCTGCCGGAGCGCAAACGGTGCTTGGCGGCAATGCCCTCCAAGGCAAGGGATTCTTCTTTGAGCCGACCGTCCTCGCCGACGTTGCCGCAGACTCGCCCATCACAAGGGCGGAACTCTTTGCTCCGGTTGCCCCCGTGATTCCCTTCACCGACGTTGATCAGATGATTACTTCCGCAAACAACACCGAAATGGGACTTACCGGCTACGTCTACACAGCTGACCTCGCGCGTGGGCTAGCGGTTTCTGAGCGCATAGAGGCGGGAATGATTGGCCTCAATCGCGGATCAATTTCTGATCCAGCTGCCCCGTTTGGCGGCATGAAACAAAGTGGGCTTGGGCGTGAGGGAGCGAGCGAAGGCATTCTCGAGTTCTGTGAGACCCAATACATCAGTACGGCCTGGTAAATAGCCAGATTCCGGCACACCTGCAACGCCGCGACACCGATTGCCCGAATTTAGGTAATGCCGGGGGTGGTGGGGGAGTACGATCCAGCGACATGGAAACCATTAGCGTTGGTCTTGGCAGTCGCGGGTACGACGTGGTGGTCGGCCGCGGCGCTGTTGAGGCTTTGGTCAACAACATGCCGGTCGGCGCCAAACGGGCGGCCGTCGTCACCCAGGCCGGCATTCCAGTGTCGGTTGATCCCGGTATCGAGACCAAGGTGTTCACCATTGGCGACGGCGAACACGCCAAACGATTAGCAACCATCGAAGACCTTTGCAGCCAGTTCGCCCAATGGGGACTCACTCGCAACGACGTAGTAATAGGCGTGGGCGGCGGCGTCGTCACTGATGTTGCAGGGTTCGCCGCGGCGACCTATCACCGCGGCACCGCTGTGGTGCATGTACCGACCACGTTGCTGGGGCAAATCGATGCGGCCATTGGCGGGAAATGCGGGGTGAACCTACCCGAAGGCAAGAATCTGGTGGGTGCCTTCTGGCAACCTCAGGCCGTGATCTGCGATCCGGATGTATTGGCGACATTGTCACCTCGCCAAATGCGTTGTGGCCTCGGCGAAATGGTCAAATACCATTTTCTGTCCGATGTTGATTTCACCGAACTCAGCTTCGACGAACAAATCTCCGCTTCGGTCCGCATCAAAGCCGACGTTGTGTCGGGCGACGAACGCGAATCCGGACGCCGGGCCATCCTGAATTACGGCCATACCTTGGCTCACGCCCTTGAAAATGCCACCGACCATGCGCTACTGCACGGCGAAGCAGTGGCTATCGGCCTTATCTACGCCGCTGACTTAGCGCTCCGACTGGGGCGCATCAACGCCGATCGTGTGGCCGAGCATCACCAATTGCTGGCCCAAAACGATCTCGTCGCCACAATGCCAGTCGGTCTAGACGAACAGGTCATCGTCGATCTCTTTAGCCGCGACAAGAAGGCCATCGACGGCGTAACATTCGTGCTTGATGGTCCCGATGGCGTGGAGCCAGTTTCAGGGATTGACCCGGCTCTGCTTATTGCGGCTCTTGAATCGGTTCGGCCGACCCGAGAAACGACTCAATAGTTCTCCGAACCACTAGCTTTATTAGGTCGATTGCCGCACCGGCGATCGAAGAATTACCTGCAAGGACTTGCCATGCCAACCATTTCCACCTCTGACCTCAAGAACGGCATGACGCTCGAACTCGAAAATCTGCTCGTTTCGGTCGTCGATTTTCAACACGTGAAGCCCGGCAAGGGTCCCGCGTTCGTTCGCACCACCCTGAAGAATGTTCGCACCGGAGCAGTTGTTGACAAGACGTTCCGAGGAGGCGAAAAGATGGAACGTGTCAATATCGACAAGCGCGACATGCAGTACCTCTACAACGATGGCACCGACTACATCTTCATGGATACCGAAACCTACGACCAGATGTCGATCAACCCCATACAGCTTGGCGATGCCTCGAACTACATCATCGAAAACTCCGTCGCCACCTTGCTCATGTACGGCACCGAAATTGTCGGGGTCGACCTTCCGTCATCGGTCGTGCTGGCAATTGCCGCTACGGAACCAGGCGAGAAGGGCGATCGTGCGTCAGGCGCAACCAAGCCCGCCACGCTCGAAACCGGTCTCGTTGTTCAGGTACCGCTGTTTGTTGGGCCTGATGAGTCGATCAAAGTTGATACCCGCACGGGCGATTACATGAGCCGCGCGTGAATCAGATCGATCCAGCGCTGAACACACCTCGGCGTGACGCACGCGAACGAGCATTGACCTTCCTCTACGAGGCAGAATCACGCGGCTGCCCGGTGGCAGAGGTCATAAACGCACTACCGCTTCCTCCTGAACAATTCACCGTCGATATCGTTACGGGCGTCGAAGAAAATCTCGCAACCATCGACGAGTTGCTTAATGACTACGCCCATGGTTGGACGGTCGACCGGATGGCCGCCCTCGATCGACATATCTTGCGTATCGGTGTGTACGAGCTAGCGCACCGGCCCGATGTTCCTCGTAATGTGGTGCTCAATGAGGCCGTCGAACTCGCCTCCCAATACAGCACCGAAAAATCGTCGAAGTTTGTGAACGGCATCCTCAGCGCTGCGGCCGAGGAGCTTCGTGATCAAAAGACTGTTCCTGAAACAAAATCCTCCGTCTGATTGACCTCCTTTAGAGCACGGGGTTAATTGCCGCGCTAGGGTTTGTCCTCGACCGTGAAGTGAGTCCTGTGAGGCTCACACGGTGGAGGTATGTCGTGGCTGAACGCGAACGCAACTTGTCGCCCCCGTATGGGGGCATTTTTGTTGCTCGGGCTCAGGTGCTCTCTACCGACGATGTGCAACGAGCCACCAAACGGATGGCCCACGAGATCCTCGAACGCAATGGTTCGGTTGCCGATCTCATAGTCATAGGCCTACAAACGGGCGGTCTAGCGCTCGCCGAATCTCTAGCGGACACGATCGCCGAGATTGAATCAGTACGGCCACCGACAGGCACGCTCGACGTGGCCTTCTACCGAGACGACATCGGTATCCGGCCCGTGTTGCCCGAAGCTCCCACCCAGATTCCTGTTGATCTCACTGGCAAGATCGTGATCCTGACCGACGATGTCTTGTACACGGGACGCACCATCAGAGCCGCCCTCGATGCCCTGCACGATTTCGGTCGTCCGAGCGAAGTGCAACTGGCGGTAATTATCGATCGCGGTCACCGCGAGTTGCCGATCCGGCCCGACTACGTGGGTAAGAACCTTCCCACACGCCGCGATGAGGTCATCGACGTGTCACCCGATGGTGTCGCTATAGGAGAGATGCGATAATGGGAGCGACCCACCTACTGACGATCGACGACTTGTCCGCGGCCGACATCGACGAACTTATGCGACTCACGGACAGCTTCGTCGAGGTTAGCGAACGCCGTATTCCAAAGGTGCCCGCCTTACGTGGGCGCACAGTCGCGTTCTTGTTCTACGAGGATTCAACCCGAACTCGACTTTCTTTTGAAACCGCGGCCAAGCGCTTGTCTGCTGACACAATGAACTTCAGTGTCGGCTCGTCATCGGTGAGCAAGGGCGAATCGCTTCGCGACACGGTGCAGACCATCCAGGCCATGGGCGTCGACGGCATTGTCCTACGTCACAAGTCAGCCGGGGCCCCAAAACTCATCACGCAATGGACCGACGGATCGGTCATTAATGCTGGTGACGGGTGGCATGCGCACCCGACACAGGCGTTGCTGGACACGTACACCCTCCGGCAACAACGTGGGTCGCTCACCGGTATGCGGATTGCCATCGTTGGTGACATTAAACATTCCCGGGTGGCGCGTTCCAATGCTGCGGCCTTTACCAAAATGGGCGCCAAGGTGACTTTTGTAGCGCCCAAGACGCTGCTCCCATCGTCGCTAGAACCATGGGATGTCACGGTGGCGCACAGTATCGACGACGTCATTGATGAAGTCGATGTGTTGTACATGCTTCGTATGCAAATGGAACGACAAGAACGTTCGCCCGTGCCAAGCCTGCGCGAATACACCCGACAGTTCGGCCTCACTGCCCAACGTTTTCAGCGGCTGAACGACGACGTTCTCGTCATGCACCCTGGCCCTATGAACCGTGGCGTCGAAATCGCGGCCGACGTACCCGATTCGGTCAACGGACTCGTGACCGACCAAGTACGCAATGGCGTGGCGGTACGAATGGCTGTGCTGTTCAAACTTTTCAGCACTACCTCTGATCCATCATTCTCTAAACCAACTATCGCTGCACCAGCGGGAGCCTAAGTGCCTGCCTCACTCACCTCAATCTCATCGGTAACCTCCATCGTCATCAAGGGCGGCCTCGTCATTGACCGCTCGGGCGAGCACATGGCCGACGTCGTCATCGAATCCGGGCACATCGTTGCGGTGGGCAAAGATCTATCGGGCGACTTAGTCCTCGATGCATCGGGCTGCGTTGTAGCCCCGGGGCTAGTCGATGTACACAGCCATCTTCGTGAACCGGGCATGGAAGAAGCGGAGACTATCGAGTCCGGCAGTCGTGGCGCTGTACTGGGTGGCTACACGGCGGTCGTTGCGATGCCTAACACCATGCCGGCGATTGACTGTGCGTCGGTGGCGCGCGATGTTCTCGCTCTAGGACGAGAGTCGCTATGCGATGTGTACACATCAGCCGCTATCACCATGGGGCGTGCCGGCGAAATCCTGACACCGATGGCTGAGTTGGCCGCGCTAGGCATCAACTTGTTCACCGACGACGGAGCCGGCGTTCAAGATCCCGCCATCATGCGTCTGGCCATGGAGTACGCCGCTGGTCTCGATGTCACGTTGGCGCAGCACTGCGAAATCGAGTCGTTGTCCCATGCGGGACATATGAACGAAGGCGCAGTTAGCGCCAAACTTGGGGTCGCCGGCATACCCGCTGAGGCCGAAGAACTCATGGTGTCGCGCGACATAGCGTTAGCGAAACTGACGGGAGCGAAAGTGCACTTTCAGCACATGTCGACAGCAGGGTCAGTCGAACTCATTCGGGCCGCTCGGGCCACCGGAATGTCGGTCAGCGCCGAAGCCACCACCCATCATTTCACGCTTACGGACTCGTGCCTCGAGTCCTATGATCCAATCTTCAAGGTCAATCCGCCGTTACGGACAGCGGCGGACATCGTTGCCGTTAAGGCTGGCCTTGCTGACGGAACGATTGATGCCATCGCCACTGACCATGCACCGCACACGCCCGAGACGAAAGAGCGACCCCTCGATCAGGCTCCGCCGGGCATGTTGGGGCTAGAAACCGCCTTAGCGTTGGCCCTCACCGAACTCGACCTTCCTATCGCGGACGTGTTGCGACTGATGTCGTGGCGCCCCGCGGAAATTGTCGGCATCGACGACGTACATAGTGGCAAAATAGAGGTCGGCGCAATCGCAAATGTTTGTGTCTTCGACCCCCAAGAAGAATGGACGATTAGTGGTTCGGCAATGGCCAGCAAAAGCCGCAATACGCCGTACGAAGGCCGCACGGTCAGAGGTAAGGTCCGTCACACAATTGTCGCGGGCGAAGCAGTTGTGATCGACGCGGAGGCACAACGTTAATGACCCACGAAGACGCGCTCTTAGTCCTGGCCGATGGGTCCACCTTTGAAGGTGAGACCATTGGCGCTGACGCCCCGAACGGAATCACCACCGGTGAGGTTGTGTTCAACACGGCCATGTCCGGCTATCAGGAGATCATTACCGATCCAAGCTATGCCGGGCAGTTGATCTCGTTCACCTACCCGCAAATAGGAAACTACGGCGTCAACGACGTCGACTTCGAGGCCGCCGCACCGTTCTGCAACGGCATCATCGTGCGCGATTTAGCCCGCCGTCATTCCAACCACCGAGCGACAAGCAGTCTCGAGCAACTCCTCGTTGACAACGGAGTCTCCGGAATAACCGGCATCGACACGCGACGTCTAACCCGCACAATCCGCGACCATGGGGCGATGCCTGGCGCATTTGGAACCGCGAGCGAAGCCGAATTGCTCGCCGCCGCTCAACACCAACCGCCTACCGACGGGGCCGACCTGGTGCAGACGGTCACCTGCCAGTCACCGTATGAAACTGTCTCTACCGGCGGAACGCGCCGCATCGTGGCCTACGACTTTGGTATCAAACGGACAATGGTCCGACAACTTTCCGGACTCGGCACCGTCGAGGTTGTTCCGGCGAGTACCTCGGCGGCCGACGTACTCGCCCGGCAACCCGACGGCGTGTTCTTGTCCAATGGTCCCGGTGACCCTGAACCGGTCACCTACGCAGTAGAAGCAATCCGAGGCCTCCTTGGTGAAGTCCCGATATTTGGGATTTGCTTAGGTCATCAACTGTTGTCTTTGGCCATGGGCGCCGAAACCTACAAGCTCCCGTTCGGTCACCACGGCGCCAATCACCCGGTGTGCAATCACGCCACTGGAGCGATTGAAATTACTAGTCAGAATCACAATTACGCCGTCGCCGATGATGGCATTTCGGGCATCGAAGTGACCCACCGAAATCTCAATGATGGGGTCGTCGAGGGAATCCGATGCCTGGATGTGCCCGCCTTCAGCGTGCAATATCACCCTGAAGCGGCCCCCGGACCGCACGATTCGCGTTACCTCTTTGCCGAATTTGAGAAACTGATGCACCACGTCTCCGGAAAGGGTGCCTGATGCCACGTCGCGCCGATATTGAATCGATTCTGATTATTGGTGCTGGCCCAATTGTCATTGGTCAGGCCTGCGAATTTGACTACTCCGGCACCCAGGCATGCCGTGTGCTGAGGGAGGAGGGTTATCGAGTCATCTTGGCTAACTCCAATCCGGCCACCATCATGACCGACCCCGAGTTTGCGGACGCCACGTACATCGAACCGTTGACCCTCGAAACGCTCACCGCGATCATCGAACGTGAGAAGCCCGATGCTCTCCTGCCCACGTTAGGTGGCCAAACAGCACTGAACCTGGCCATGGAGTTGGTCGAGGCAGGTGTGCTCGAGAAGCACAATGTAGAAATGATCGGTGCCGATGCCATAGCAATTGCAACGGCCGAGGACCGCGGACTTTTCAAGGCAGCAATGATCGAGATTGGACTGGAAGTCCCTCGCTCAGCGATAGCGCACACATGGGAAGAATCCGAGGTGGCTCTCGAAGAAATAGGGCTTCCAATTATCATCCGACCCGCCTACATCTTGGGGGGCAAGGGGACCGGTATAGCGACAACCCCCGACGAGTTCGAGGCCGCGGCCAAGGCAGGAATCGAAGCGAGTCCCATCAACGAGATTCTCATTGAGGAGTCCATCGTTGGCTGGAAAGAGTTCGAACTCGAAGTTATGCGCGACCATGCCGACAACTGTGTTGTGGTTTGCTCAATCGAAAACGTCGATCCCATGGGCGTCCACACCGGCGATTCAATCACGGTTGCTCCGGCCCAGACGCTGACCGACGTTGAATTCCAAACCATGCGCGACGCGGCTTTTGCCGTACTGCGCCGGGTTGGAGTCGAGACAGGTGGCTCAAATGTTCAGTTCTCTGTCGACCCGGAAACGGGCCGCCAAGTTGTCATTGAAATGAACCCTCGGGTCTCACGATCCTCTGCGTTGGCATCGAAAGCCACCGGGTTTCCGATCGCCAAGATTGCCGCCCGACTAGCCGTGGGTTACACCCTCGACGAAATTCCCAACGACATCACCAAGGCAACACCGGCCAGCTTCGAACCAACTATCGACTATGTCGTCACCAAGATTCCGCGGTGGGCTTTCGAAAAGTTCCCCGGTGTTTCTGGCGTGCTCGGAACGCAAATGCAATCAGTCGGCGAGGTCATGGCGATCGGCCGTACCTTTCCCGAGTCGCTACAAAAAGCGGTTCGTTCGCTGGAGCTTGGACGCGATGGTCTGAACTGCGATGCCGGGGAAGCCGAGCTGGACGACCTAAGTGACACCGACCTTCTGGCCCAGTCAGCAGTACCGCGTTCGATGCGGATCTTCGAACTCGAAGCCGCTTTGCGCAGAGGGTTCACGGTGGACGAAGTATTCGAGGCAACGAAGGTTGATCCTTGGTTCCTCGACCAGATACTGGCGATTACCGAAGAGCGTGCTGCGCTTTCGGGCCGCACGGTGGATTCGCTAACCAAACGGGAATGGCGACGCGCCAAGCAACTGGGCTTCGCGGACACCCAACTGGCATGGCTTTGGAATGTTCCTGTTGGCGAAGTGGCCAAAGCCCGTGGCGACGCAGGGATCAACGTCACTTACAAGACGGTGGACACCTGTGGGGCCGAGTTTGCGGCCGAGACCCCGTACCACTATTCAACATGGGAAGACGACACCGAAGTTTCCCCGTCCGCGAAGGAACGCGTCATTATTTTGGGGTCCGGGCCCAACCGGATCGGGCAGGGGATTGAGTTCGACTACTGCTGTGTTCATGCCAGCTTTGCGCTCCGTGAAGCCGGCTATGAGACGGTGATGATTAACTGCAATCCCGAAACGGTGTCAACCGACTACGACACCAGCGATCGTCTCTATTTTGAGCCACTCACGCTGGAAGACGTAAACAACGTCATCGAAGCCGAGCAAGCAGCCTCGGGTGGCAGGGTCGCCGGAATTGTGGTTTCGCTGGGTGGGCAGACTCCGCTGAAACTTGCGGGGGATTTGCCAGCCGAACTCATTGTGGGTACGCCCCCTGATTCCATTGATCTCGCCGAAGACCGCGACCGCTGGAATGCTCTGTGCGCACAGTTGGAGATTCCCCAACCGGCGGGCGGCACCGCAACCACCATAGAGCGGGCCCTCGAAATCGTCTCCCGTATCGGTTTCCCGGCTCTCGTACGCCCGTCCTATGTGCTGGGTGGCCGAGCAATGGTCATTGTTCACGACGAGGATGGCCTGCGCGAAGCAATGGACGAATTGTCCGTTATTGGCAGCCTTGGTCGCGAAGGTGGCCTGTCCGCCGAACGTCCAGTGCTCGTCGATCGATTCCTCGAGGACGCGATCGAAGTCGACGTTGATGCGATCCGAGATGCGACGGGAGAGATTCTCATCGGGGGAGTAATGGAACACGTCGAGGAAGCGGGTGTGCATTCCGGTGACAGTGCATGCATGATTCCACCGGTGACCTTGTCCGATGCGACGGTGGCAACTCTGGAGCACTATGCCGGGCGGCTAGCCGATGCCCTCGGCGTGATCGGCCTACTGAATGTTCAGTTTGCGGTACAAAATACGGGTGGACAGCAGGTATTTGTTATCGAGGCGAACCCCCGTGCGTCTCGAACAGTTCCTTTCGTTGCCAAGGCAACAGGCGTTCCGCTGGTGAAGGTCGCTACCCGAGTGATGCTGGGAGCAACCCTGGACGAGTTGCGCACCGAAGGTCTTCTTACCGAGAAGGTGGTCGGTGACCATATCGCTGTAAAGGAAGCGGTGCTTCCGTTCAATCGGTTCCCCGAAGCAGATTCCATGCTCGGACCAGAGATGAAGTCGACGGGCGAAGTGATGGGTATAGATCTCACTGCTGGTTTAGCATTCGCGAAGAGCCAGATCGCTGCTGGTCAAACGCTGCCGGAGGGTGGCACGTTGTTCTTGTCGGTAGCTGATCGAGACAAGGTTGTTGGGGTCGAAGCGGCCCGAGCTTTCGTTGAGCTTGGCTTCGCAATTGCCGCCACGAGTGGCACAGCGCTAGCGCT
>Ga0115000_10001142_pt1 | contig 24024 bp, 20 predicted proteins | sample ArcticOcean_MG_C_6_FD_89690 | JGI IMG/M metagenome (GOLD analysis project Ga0115000, IMG submission 89690) | Marine microbial communities from western Arctic Ocean - ArcticOcean_MG_CB8_128 | ecosystem: Environmental > Aquatic > Marine > Oceanic | place: Arctic Ocean: Canada Basin | collected... | reverse complement strand
AGATGGTCAGATGATCATCTTGAGATGATAGATCAAAGAATCCTTCCTTCTGAATTTAGTTATATTTCTTATAATTCTGCTAAATCAGTAGCCGATGGTATTCGTTCAATGGTCGTTAGAGGCGCCCCTGCTATTGGATGTGCTGCAGCATATGGTGTTGCTCTTGAGGCGATAAAAATTCAAAGTCTTAATAAGGAAGATTTTTTACGAGGCATGAGTGATGCTTGCAAAATATTACTCGAAAGCCGGCCAACTGCGATTAATCTTTTTTGGGCAGTTAACAGAATGCAATTAATAATTAAAGATAATTACAATATAGATCCAAGAGAGTTAGCGATGATATTGTTAGAGGAGGCTCATAAGATTAAGGTCGAAGATATTAAAATTAATCGAATGATGGGAAGTTTTGGCGCAGAGTTACTTTCTGATGGAGATAATGTTTTAACTCATTGTAATGCTGGAGCTCTTGCAACAGCTGGTCATGGTACTGCATTAGGTGTGATAAGGTCTGCGGTCGAGTCTGGCAAAAAAATTTCTGTTATTGCAGATGAGACTCGTCCATTTTTGCAAGGAGCTCGATTGACTGCATGGGAGATGGTTCAAGAAGGAATTCCAGTAACATTAATTACAGATAATATGTCAGGCTACTTAATGAGTCATGGTGAAGTTGATGCAATAGTTGTTGGTACTGACAGAGTTGCTGCAAATGGAGATGTTGCTAACAAAATTGGAACCTATATGGTGGCAGTGTTAGCTAAAAAACACAATATTCCATTTTATGTGGCGTGTCCTCTCTCAACTATTGATCGCTCTATTGCTAGCGGTAGTGATATTCCTATAGAAGAGCGCCCAATTAAAGAGGTGACTGGTTATAAAGACTACCAATGGGCAGCTGAAGGAGTGAGTGTACGCAACCCTGCATTTGATGTAACGCCAGCTGAATTAGTAACTGCATTGATTACTGAAAGGGGCGTGGTAAGGTTTCCAAATTCGGAGAAAATTAAGCAGTTATTTGATTAGTGAATTTTTTTAAGTTAGTTAGTTTTTTAAGCTTATAATTACATGGGATGATATTTAAGATGAAAGATGGATTTTACTAATACTATTAATACAAAAAAATAATTCTAATAAGGGTTCTATATGAAAGATTTAATATTGGCAACTGTAAACGATAAGATAAATTCATACGGTGTAACTTCTGGAGAGTTCGCCGCAATCGCTCCAAATATTCCCATGGGGCTTTTAGATGCCTATGTAACAGGTCAAGGAATATCATCCATAATTATGGATGCAGATGCAGATAATTTAAGTTTTGAGGTTGAAATTGAAAAGATTATAGATAGCAAGCCACTTCTGGTTGGAATCATTATTTCTGGCTCCAATCCTTCTGCTTCAACTCAAACAATGGGTGGTGTGATTAAATTTTTTAAAGAATTAAATCGTAGAGAGTTATCTTTTAGTACATTTATTTATGGAGGTCATCCCACAGTTCTTCCTGAACGTTCATTAAAAGAAACAGGAGCAGATTATGTTGTATGTGGTGAGGGCTATGAGACCGTAACACAGCTTTATAAGTGTTTGGCAGAAAATCTACCTTTGGATAAAGTTCCAGGATTAGGATTTTTTGAAAAAGATGTGTTCAGAATGACTCCAACTCCACCACTAATTGATTTGGATGATATTCCACAAATACGATGGGATCAGATGAATCCTAATAAATACAAAGCGCATAATTGGCACTGTTTTGACGATATAGAGAACAGAACTCCGTATGCAATTATCCATACAAATCAAGGTTGTCCATATCCTTGTGAGTTTTGTTGTATTAATAATTTGTTTGAGAAAAGAACTTTTAGATTTAGGTCAATGAAAAAAGTTGTAGAAGAGATTGATGTTTTAGTGAATGAGTATGGAGTAAAAAATCTTAAGATTCTTGATGAGTTGTTTGTAATCAAACATCCTCGTATAGATGAATTTTGTGATTTGTTAGATGAAAGAGGATATGATCTAAATATGTGGTGTTTTGCTAGAGTTGATTCAGTAACGCCACGAATTTTAAAAAGATTGAAGAAAGTAGGTCTGAATTGGATCGCATATGGTTTTGAGAGTATTGATGAAGAAGTTTTTTCCACAACTAATAAAAGGGTTAAAAAAACTTCATCAGTGCAAGAGACAATTGATATGACTCGCGATGCTGGAATAAACATTGTTGCAGATGTTATTGCAGGACTATGGCTTGATAATGAAGAGACTATTTTAAAAACTAGAGACTTCCTTTATGCCAATAATTTTGAATTTGTTAATATATATCCATGTTTTGCATACCCTGGTACCCCGCTATATGATAGTTATATTCGAGATGGAATAATTCCAGTGCCAACCAATTGGGATACTTATGGGTTATATAGTTATGACACTATCCCACTGCCTACAAAACATTTAAATCCAGATGAAGTACTAAGACTAAGAGATGAAATTTTTTCTTCCTATTATCAAGATGAGAAAATTCTTAATATGATTGAGGAAAAATTTGGTATTAAAGCAAGAGATCATGTTAAAAGAATGGCTGAAACCCCACTGAAAAGAAAAATTTTAGAGCCAGGGTATGATGCTTCAAAAATTAGATATGACGCAAATAATAAATTTGTGAAATTAGCTAATTATTGATTGATTAAGTTATAAGTCTTTGAGTGGAAAATATATGATCGATGCTCTTTTTATAGTGCCAGAGAATGCACAAGGCATTTACCAATCCTTAGCAGAAGATTATTCAGCCATTGAAACACCTACTTGGACTTTGCTTTTAGCGCAGTCCTGTAGATCAGTTGGCTACAAAGTTGGCATTGTAGATGTTTCAGCTGAGAGATTGACCCAACAAGAGGTCTTAAATAGAATTATTGAACTTTCACCAAGGTTCCTTGTATTTGTTGTTTATGGGCAAAATGTCAATGCAGGGACTACCAATATGAGTGGTGCAGTCTCATTATCATCTTTTATTAAGTCTAATGATTGTCTTTTGCCAATTGTATTTGTAGGTTCACATGTTCAAGCTATTCCTATTGATACTCTTGAACAAGAGAGCAGTATTGATATAGTTTGCACTAATGAAGGTGTATATGCGCTGTGGAACTTGATGAAGCTTGATGAGATAAATCCAGTCGTTTTAAGTAAAGTCAAGGGTATTGGTTATAGAGATTTTGATAAAGTTCAATTAACAGAACCAGAAGTTGTTGTTCCTCAGGATAGATTAGACATAGATCTTCCTGGCTATGCTTGGGATTTGTTGCCATATAAAGAAAGTCCATTAGATTTATATAGGGCGCCAATGTGGCATGCTGAATATGATTTTAATAAACGAACACCTTATGCTGCTATTCAAACCTCTTTAGGTTGCCAATTTCAGTGTGGATTTTGTATGATAAATATGATAAATAGAAGCGATAACGAAAGGATTGGTGTTGCAGGAAACTACAATCATATGAGGCATTGGTCAACTGATTTTATTGTCAATGAGTTTGATAAGCTGATTGAAATGGGAGTTAAGACAATAAAAATTACTGATGAAATGTTTTTGTTGAATCCAAAGTACTATCTTCCATTATGTGAAAAGTTGGCTGAGCGTAATATCAATGATGATCTTAGAATGTGGGCATACGCTAGAATAGATACTATTAGGAAGCCTGGCATATTGCCTTTAGTAAGAAAGGCAGGAATCAAGTGGTTAGGTCTAGGAATAGAGAGTGGAGATAAAAAGATCCGATTAGAGGTTTCAAAAGGGAAATTTGAAGACGTTAACATTTATGAAGCAATAGATAAAATTCATGATGCGGATATTGAAATAATGGCAAACTATATTTTTGGCCTTCCAAAAGACTCAAAAGAAACTATGGAAAAAACATTTGAATTGAGTTTAGAGTTATGTACTGCTGGATGTAATATGTATGCTGCTATGGCTCTTCCTGGAAGTCAGTTGTATAAAGATGCAATTGAGAAAAATTATAAACTGCCTGAGGATGGTTATACGGGTTATTCTTTTCATTCGTATGATACACAACCCATACCAACTGAGTATTTAACCCCTGAAGAGACTTTAAGATATAGGGATGAATGTTATTCAAAGTATCACATGTATGAGCCTTTTTTAAAAAAAATAGAGAATAAATTTGGTAAAAAACCTGTTGAAAATATAATCAAAATGACGAAAGTTAAATTAAAGAGAAAAATTTTAGGTGATTAAATATTTTTTTAGCTCTGCTATTAGGTGACTTTAAATAATCATAAAAAACTCAACTATATAAATAAAATTTATTTAGTAAAACTGATAATAAACATATTAGATAAGTAATTGTATGAGAATATTAATTTGTGGAGCAACAGGATTTATTGGTAGAAATATTGTTGAGGCATTAGCAGCATTAGCAGGAATTCAAGTCACAGCTGTATACAATAAAAAGCCTCCGTTTCTTATTAAAAATGTTAATTTTGTAAAAGCAAATTTAACAAATATTAAAGATATAGAAAGAGTAATTAAGTCTCATGATATAGTAATCCAAGCAGCTGCAAATACATCAGGTGTCAAAGACGCGATTGAACGCCCATATGTTCACGTTACAGATAATGCAATTATGAATTCCCTTATTCTTAAATCTTGCTATGATAATCATGTAGAAAAGTTTATTTTTTTCAGTTGTACGGTGATGTATCAAACAAAATCACAACCATTTTTAAAAAATCCAGTTAAAGAGATAGATTTTGATCCTTCGAGTGAGATTTATCCCAGCTATTTTGGTGTAGGGTGGACTAAAGTTTATATAGAGAAGATGTGTGAATTTTATTCACGATTAGGAAGGACTAAGCATTACGTAATCCGACATTCTAATATATACGGCCCTCACGATAAATATGATCTTAAGAATTCACATGTTTTTGGAGCAACAATCAGCAAAGTACTTAATAAAGATTCGAATATCGTATCAATTTGGGGTGATGGCTCTGAAGAACGAGATTTGCTTTATATAAGCGATCTTGTTGATTCTGTCAAAAAAATAATATCTACCAAAGACAAGAATCCATTTTATTTATTTAATATAGGTTCTGGTAAAGCTATCAGTATTAAAGACTTGGTGTGTAAGATTGTTGAGATTGCTGGAGTAAAAGATAAGAAAATAGTTTATGAACAGAGTGAGCCAACAGTCAAGACATCTATTGCCTTGGATTGTTCTAAAGCTAAGTTGATGTTGGGATGGCAGCCAAATGTATCTCTAGAAGTTGGAATAAAAAAAACTATTTTGTGGTACAAAAAAATGTCAATAAATGATAAGTTAGGAGCTAATTAATGTGATTATTACGAAGACCCCTTATCGTATCTCATTCTTTGGTGGTGGAACAGACCATCCATTATGGTTTAAAGAGCATGGCGGTAAAGTTCTTGCAACCACATTTGATAAATATTGCTACATAAGTCTGAGGTATTTGCCTCCATTTTTTGAGCACAAATATAGAATCGTTTATTCTAATTCAGAGCGTGTTAATACCGTTAATGAAATTAAACATCCTGCAGTTAAGGAAGTTTTGAAATATTTTCATTCTGACAAAGGATTGGAGATTCATCATGATGGTGATTTACCTGCAAGATCCGGACTGGGTTCAAGCTCATCATTTACAGTAGGTTTAATCAATGCGATGAATGCACTAGAAGGTAAATATATGCCGTCTTTTGAGCTTGCAAGTACGGCTATTCATATCGAGCAGGATTTAATTAAGGAGTGTGTAGGTTCCCAAGATCAAATTTCTGCAGCCTATGGAGGCTTTAATGAGATTGAGTTTTTTAAGGATGGGACTTTTTCGGTTGAGCCAAAAATAATTACCCAAGAAAGAAAAAAAGAATTAAGTGACCATCTAATGCTTTTCTTTACAGGAATTTCTAGATTTTCATCAGATGTAGCTGAAAGTCAGATATCAAATATGAAAAATTGTTCATCACAGATGAATGAATTACAAGACATGGTTGAGGAAGGCTCTTCAATACTAGCTAATTCTAATATATCTTTGGAAGAATTTGGAAAGCTGCTCGATAGAGCCTGGCAAAATAAACGAAGCTTGTCTCATATGATTACGAATACAAAAATTGATGATTTATATAACGCTGCTATAAAAGCAGGAGCCTTAGGAGGAAAAGTTCTCGGTGCAGGTGGAGGTGGATTTGTTTTATTTTTTGTAAAGCCAGAACACCAAAAGAAAATTAAAACTGCATTATCTAGTTTAACTCATGTTCCATTTACGTTTGAAAATACTGGTTCTAAAGTAGTAGTTTATCAACCAAATGGTTTTTGATTTGTTGACTTATGAAATATAACTTCAATAAAGATACAACAATTTATGTTGCAGGTCATAAGGGCCTGATGGGCTCTTCTTTTATTAGGTTTTTTAAGAAAAATGATTACAAAAATGTCATCACAAAAGATAAACATGAGCTTGACTTGACTTGCAAGGAAGATACAATCAATTTCTTTCGTAAAAATCAACCAGAAGTTGTTATTTTAGCGGCAGGTAAAGTAGGTGGAATTATTCAGAATAGAGACTATCCAGCAGACTTTATTTTTGAGAACCTATCCATCCAACTAAATGTTTTAAGTGCAGCCTATGAATGTCATGTTAAGCAACTAATATTTTTTGCCTCATCCTGTATGTATCCAAAAGATACTCATCAACCCATGAAGGAGAATCAACTTTATACTGGTCATCTAGAGCAGACAAGTATTGCTTACGCTACAGCAAAATATGCTGGTGTTCAAATGTGTAAAAGTATTAATGAACAAAACGGCTTTGTAACTTTTATTCCCGTCATTCCGAATACTGCTTATGGTCCGAATGATAATTTTGATTTAAATAGTTCTCATGTTTTGCCAGCTTTAATTAGGCGTATTCATGAAGCAAAAGAACAAGATAGTCATAAAGTTGTGTTATGGGGTACTGGGTCTCCAAAGCGTGAATTTGTATTTGTTGATGACATTGTAGATGCTTGCATATTGCTTCTTAATTCAAGGCTATCTAATGATTTATTGCCAATTAATATTGGAGTTGGGAGTGATATTTCTATAAAATCACTTGCAGAGAAAATTTGTACTATAGTTGGCTATTTAGGAGAAATCGAATGGGATATCTCTAAGCCGGATGGAGTAGCTCGTAAGTTACTTGATAATAGTAAGATGGAATCAATAGGTTGGAAATCAAGAACTAATCTTGAAAAAGGCTTGGAAAAAGTCTATAAATGGTACTTGAAAAATATATCTCAATATTCATAGGTAGTAATATATGACGAAAATTTCAGTTGATCAGGCTGCTGAGCTAAGAAAAAAAGTCCTATGGGTTTGGAAAGAAACTTTGGAAATTCACTTACGTGCTCCTGAAACAAGGTTAGCATCCTCTCTATCTGTGATTGAAATATTTGTGGCTCTTTATTATGGAGAAATTCTTAAATTCAATGCATCAAATCCATTAGATGAAAGACGTGATCGTTGTATTATTAGTAAAGGACATGGATCAATCTGCATGTATCCAATTCTTGCAGATCTTGGATTTTTCTCAATAGAAGAACTGCAACATGTTTGTGAAAATGGAAGCTTTCTTGGAGGTATTCCGGATCCTGTGATTCCTGGATATGAAACAGTTAATGGTTCTCTTGGCCATGGTTTAGGTGTTGCTACCGGTATATCTCTTGCTCTCAAAAATAAAAAAAGTGATCAAAGTGTCTTTGTTGTTACTGGTGATGGAGAGCTACATGAAGGTGCAAATTGGGAGGCAATAATGTTTGCATCTCATCATAAGCTTGATAATCTAAATTTAATTGTGGATAACAATCGTATCAGTATGCTGGATCATACTGATAATATCGTTTCACATAGTGACTTATCGAAGCGTCTCTCTTCTTTTGGTTGGGACTGCATAGAAATTGATGGACATGATGTAATAGCAGTACAAAAAGCATTGCTAAAGCGAAAAAACACTAGAAAAGGCAAGCCAAAAGCGATCATTGCTGAAACATTAAAGGGACGAGGCATTCCTGGTTTACAAAATGCCTCACTTTCACATATTGTTAACCCTAAACCAGAGTTGATTAATAATATATTAGAGAATTTAAATAATAGCTTGCTGGAGAAGGAGAAGAAGGAATGAGTATTGAAGCACTTCCAATGCGTGATGTATTTTTAGAGCGCATTTTTCAGGAGATGGATAATGATGATTCAATATTTTTTGTAAGCGCTGATTTTGGATCGCCTGTACTTGATAAAATCCGAGATAATTTTTCTGATCGCTTCATAAATGTTGGAGTTGCAGAACAAAATATGATTAATATTTCTGCAGGTCTAGCACTCGAAGGTTTCACTGTGTTTGCATATGCGATTGCCCCCTTTATTACTATGCGTTGTTATGAGCAAATTAGAGTTAATCTTGCTCTTCTTTCTGAAGTTAGGCCAATGAATGTAAATTTAATTGGTGTGGGTGCGGGATATAGTTATGTCGTTTCTGGTCCAACTCATCAGTGCTATGAGGATATTACTATTATGAGAGCTTTACCAAACTTCCAAGTATTTTCTCCTTCAGATCACGTTACTGCAGCTGAATTATTTGATACTTGTGTTAATTCACAAGGTCCAAAATATTTGCGTTTTGATGCCCAAGTTTTGCCAGTAATTTATGAGTCGTCAACGCCTATAATTTCTAACGGTTTCCATGTCCACAACAAAGGAGACACTGTTTGTCTCATAGCAACAGGCTTCATGTTACATACAGCGATTAAGGCAGCATCTGAAATTGCAAATGAAGGAAAGCACGTTGGTGTAATTGACATTTTTGATTTGACTAATTTTTCTACTAAAAAGCTTGAAGTAATATTATCAAGATACTCTGGTTTGGTAACTCTAGAAGAAGGTTTTCGTGGCCGTGGAGGGCTTGATTCAATGTTATTTGAATTTACTTCTCGTCACAATCTTCCTATAAAAATACTTAATATAGGAGTTGAACCAGGTTATAGTTTCGAATTAGGTACTCGTTATGAATTGCATGAAAAAGTTGGTATTGGTCTTCAATCAGTATTGAATCAAATTCGTCCTTTTTTGCAAACTATCCCTAGTTAATATTTTTTTAGGAGTGGTTATGAAGTTTTTTATTAATGAGTAATAATATTTTGCATGAAGATTTGAATGCAGTCATTGAGTGTCAGAAAAAGGATCACCTAAGTTTGATTAATAGTCTAAATCTGACAAGCAATTAATAAGCAAAACAAGTTTGTTTTTTTATTATTGTAATACCTAATTGTATCTTGATAATTCTTAAGTTTGAATTCATTAATGGTAATATTTTGAAATATTAAGTATGAATATAAATATATATACAGGCAATCAACAAGGAAACTTAATGGCTGATGATACTGTTAATATTCTTCGTAAAATGTTTACTAAAGAAGGGTGTGACTGTGAAGTTTCTAGTGAATTAAAGACAGAATCAATTAATCTGATTATTGACAAATTCAGTAATTTAGAGCGTAGCCAAAAAATTGTTAAGTTCAAAGAAAAGCATCCTTCATCATTAATCATTTTGGTCGGAACTGAATTTATTGAAAGAAGATTTTTTGTTCGAAGATTTAATTTCTTTGAAGGAGGAATTCTAGACGCTGCAGTTGTCTCTGCACTTAAGATATTTTATTGTTTAAACAATAAATATTTCACGAACAATCTAATTATGAGTGATTTAATGATTGGCATAATTTATTCACCATTTCTTATATTCGATTTTATTGCAAATTTAATAAAAAAAATAAGAAATAGGAGTATGGTTTTATTTGATAGACCTAGAAAGAATGCTTATTGGGTGAGACGATATCTTGGATGTATGAAAATGATAAATTATGTGGATGGAATTATTGTCACTCATAAAAATATTATTGATGGTATTGTAGAATTAGATAAAAAATTACCATTTATTGGTACAATATATCCAGAGATTGATATTGAAAATATAACGGAAAATATATTTAAGAATAAAGAGTTATTTATTGAAGTAACAGGGACAGTTACAACATATAGGTTAAAAAAAATTAGTGAGATTGATAATGATATATCTGAATTAAACTTGGAGAATAGTTTCAAATTTTGCAAGGCTTTCCCTGCATTACAGAAAAAAGAAAATTCAATAAGAGGCGCGTATTCTCTTCACCCTCCACAAACTAATAATTGGAAATACTCTAGTCCTTTCAGAATTTATAGGGCATTATGTTACGATTACAATCTACCAATATTGACTCGTAGGTTTAATGATCATCCGATCGAGGATATCTGTTTTATTTATGATAATAGCAATATTTTATTTGAATTAAATAAATATTTTTATGATAGACGCAGTCTATTGGCAGTTATTGAACCGAGGATTGATGCTTATACGCAAAAATCCATAAATAATAATAATATAATAATTAATAAGTTACGCAATATGTTGTAAATGATTGTAAAATTTGCATTTTCTGTTCATTCTTATTTCTTCAATGAGCGGTTACTTGAGATTGGAATGGAATTTGAGGTTGATATGGGGTAAGAATTTCCTCTGACTGAAATACTTTTAGCTTAGGTTGAGCTCATAAATTTTATTAATATTATTCTGGGAAACGATAACTTATGAAAAATGATAGCAAAATTGTAACTTTTGGACCCTCTGATGAAATTCATCGAAGGAAAGAGCTTGCAAAACTAGTTCGATCCTCCCCAATTCCTGATCAGGAGTTAATGATGAATATCGGTCTGTTTCTTACACCACAGAATCTCTCTCGTATTCTATTCATGGATTTCTTATATAAAAAAATTATAGAACAACAGGGTGTAATAATGGAGTTTGGTACGCGCTGGGGACAGAATATGTCACTTTTTTCAGCGATGCGAGGCATCTATGAACCTTATAATAGACTTCGTAAGATTATTGGATTTGACACATTTACTGGATTTCCTTCTGTGCATAATTTGGATGGTGATTATCTCCATAAAGGTGGATATTCAACTCCACTGGGTTATGAAAAGCACTTGGCGGAAATCCTACAGTTATTAGAAGCAGAGAGCCCAATATCTCACAAAAAAAAGCATCATGAGATTGTCGTCGGTGACGCAATTGAAACTGTACCTCATTACTTTGAAAATAACCCCCACACTGTAATTGCTTTAGCCTACTTCGATCTTGATATTTATGAGCCTACAAAAATCTGTCTTGAGGCTATACTACCGTATATTACTAAAGGAACGGTTATAGGTTTTGATGAAGCAAACGATGAAACAACACCTGGTGAGTCTATTGCTATGAGGGAGGTTTTAGATCTAAAGAAGTATTCATTGAAGCGTTTTAAATGGAATTCTCGTACCTCTTATTTAGTTGTTGAATAAAATTCTATAATTTTGATGTCGATAAAATACTATAATTTGCAGTAATTCAGATGAAAAAAACATAATAATATGAATCAATCAAGTAATACCAGTCTTGAAAATTTAATCAGTAAATCTTCAGAAATACGAAAAGATGTAGTTGAGATTAGTATCGCACATGGGGGGCATGCTGCAGCCTCATTATCTTGTGTTGAAATAATGGTTACTCTTTATTATTCTGAAGTTATGAATATTTCACCAAATAATATGAATGATGATTCTAGAGATCGTTATATTCATAGTAAAGGACATGCAGAAAATGTTTTATATTCAGTTTTATCAGATAGAGGGTTTTTCCCTAGAGAATGGATTAATAAATATTATCGTAAAGGGGACTGCCGTCTTGGTGGGCACCCAGATAAAGATATACCAGGAGTAGAAGTAACTACTGGCTCTATAGGGCATGGTTTGGGTATAGCAGTTGGTATGGCACTATCTGCCAAGATGGACTGTAAGAAACACTTTCATTTCGTATTGATGGGTGATGCTGAGTGTACCGAAGGATCTGTGTGGGAAGCTGCCTTATCCGCAAGTCATCATAAGTTATCAAACATTATAGCAATAATTGATAATAACGCTATTGGAGCAAGTGATTTTCTTGCTAATTATAGTAGTTTAGATAAACTTGAAGATAAGTGGAAATCATTTGGGTGGAATGCCGTATCTTGTGATGGGCACAACATTAATGATTTAGAATCAATTTTTAAAAGTATGATTAAAAGTAAATCTTCAAAACCTAATATAGTTATTGCTAATACGATAAAAGGTAAAGGAGTTTCTTTTCTTGAGAATAATCCTATGGGACATGTGATGGGAATCAATACAGAGTCAGAAATCTCGCGAGCACGCAAAGATCTTGAAGGGATTACCTAATATGTTAGATATTTCTGAAACAAGAAATTTGCAAATGCGAGATGCATTCATTTTTAAGTTATATGAAAAAGTAAAACATGACAAAGATATAATAATTATTTCTAATGATTATGGTGCAGTAAGCTTAGATAAATTTCGTAATGACTTTCCTAATCAATATATAAACGCTGGAGTTTCAGAGCAAAATATTATTTCAATGGCTGCTGGAATGGCAATTGCAGGTAAAAAGGTTTTTGTCTATAGTATTGCATCATTTATCGTCACAAGATGTTTTGAACAAATAAAGATTGATATATGCTCACAGCAATTACCTGTTAAGATAATTGCAGTCGGTGCAGGCTATGCATACAGTGAAGATGGGCCTACGCATCATGCATGTGAGGATATAGCAATAATGAGAACGCTAGATGGCATGCAGATTTATTCACCTAGTAATGCAGTTATGACATCAAATCTTGTCGATATTTCCTTAGATACAAGTATGCCAATGTATATTAGAATGGATAAAGGAATTTTTTCTAATTTTAAAGAGGACATTAACTATGATTTAGGATTAGACGTCGATTCTTTGGGTAATGATTTATGCATAATTTCTACTGGGACTATACATAATGTGGCAATTGACTTGTCTAGAATCCTATTTGAAAATGGTATTAAATCTACCGTTGTAGACATATTTAGATTGAAACCTTTAAATACAAAACTACTTAGTAAAATATTAGAAGATCATACTCATGTTGTAACCATTGAAGAACACACTCTAAATGGCGGGCTTGGCTCTATTGTAGGGGATCATATACTGGATAACGCTCTCAATTGTGCCCTTAAGAGGTTTGGGATAATAGAGGGTGGTATATATGTCTACGGGGTTCGTGAAGAAGTTAGAAAAAAGCAGGGTCTTAATGCTCTTGATATGTCTATATCAATAGTGGATTGGTTAAAATAATTTAAAGGATTATGATGAATCTAGTGATACTAAAAAGAAAAATATTCACTCCTAATTACATTTAGATATGAAATACCCATTAATGCGTAATAATATCTTACGCGAAGATTTAGATGAGGTAATTAAGCACTTACAGAAAGATGATCCAATATTAACTAATGGTCCGTATGTTAGGCAATTTGAGGAAGAATGGTCTAAGTGGCTAGGCGTTAAATATAGTGTTTTTGTTAATTCAGGCTCCTCAGCTAATCTACTAACTATGGCAATACTTAAGATTAGGCATCCTGAGGGTGGTGAAGTAATTGTGCCCACATTGACATGGATTTCAGATATTTCTTCTGTGTTACAAAATGGATTTACACCAGTTTTTGTTGATACTGATCCCTATACATTAGCAATGAATTCTAAAGAAGTAATATCCAAAATTACAAATAAAACTCGTGGAGTTTTTTTAACTCATGCTCAAGGCTTTGATGGCTTAACTGATGAATTAGTTGACCATCTAAAGCAGAAAAATATTCCACTTATTGAAGATGTATGTGAGTCACATGGCGCAACACATAATAATAAAAAGGCAGGAAGTATAGGCTGGATATCCAATTTTTCATTCTTTTATGCGCATCATATGAGTACGATTGAAGGTGGGATGGTGTGTACTAATGATTTTGAAGTTTATCAGCAATTGAGGATGCTTAGGTCTCATGGTATGGTTCGTGAATCAAGTGATCTTGAGCTTAAAAATACTTATCAAAGAAAAAATCCTGAACTGAATCCAGATTTTATATTTTCTTATCCTGCTTACAATGTGCGTAATAATGAAATAGGTGGAATTATGGGAATTAGCCAACTCAAAAGACTTGATGGCATCGTTAATCGCCGAACTGAAAACTTTAATAGATTTATAAGTCAATTGGATTCAAATAAATATCGTACAGATTTTAAATTAGAAGGATCTAGTAATTATGCCTTTAATTTAATTTTGCAAAAACCAGACAATAATTTTGTTGCAAGACTTATGACTACAATGAGTAATGCCGGTATAGAATACCGAAGAGGAAGTGCTGGAGGTGGTAATCAAACACGACAACCTTACATCAAAGAAATCCTTGCAGAAAAAAGTTATTTGAATTTTCCTGAGACAGAGCACATTCATTTTTTTGGGTTCTATATTGGAAATTTTCCAGATTTAAAGGAGGAGGATATTGATGATATTTGCAGTATTCTTAACTCAGTTGTTTAATGGTTAAAACAGCCATTATTCTTGCTGGTGGTTTAGGGACTCGGCTTAAAGATACTGTTCCAGATCTTCCAAAGGCAATGGTGCCGATTAATAATCGTCCCTTTCTTGAATATCAATTGGATTATTGGATCAATCAAGGAATTAAAAATTTTATTTTATCTGTAGGTTATTTAAAAGATTCAATAATAAATCATTTTGGCTCATCATATAATGGCGCTTCTATTGGATATATTGTTGAGCGCCAGCCTTTAGGGACTGGTGGAGGGATGGTTCTTGCTGCACAAGATTTAGCTGAAAATTTTCTTGTTTTAAATGGGGATACGTTTATTGAAGTAGATCTAAATAAACTTTATAGTTTTCATTTGAAATCTAAATCTCTATGGACTTTTTCCCTTTTCAGAACTAGCGATTTTGAACGTTATCTTACGATGGATGTTGGTCCAAAGGGGGAGATAATATCGTTAAATTCAAAATCAAAAGAAATAAATGGATTAGCTAATGGTGGAGTTTATTTATTAGACCCATTGGCGCTAAAACTATTAGGAATTTCCCCTGGTGATAGTGCCTCATTAGAAAATCAATTACTACCAAATTTAATTACCAATGGTGGAGAATTATTTGGTCAAGAGTGTGGAGGAAGGTTTATTGATATAGGTATACCAGAGGATTATTACCGCGCATCTGATATTCTTCCTGCTATATAAAATAACCTGTCTAGTTTTGTGGCTTTACCAAAATTTTTTAAAAAATTAAAAAATGTGATCTTTAATGCTTAGTTTATTTTTTTTTAATTGTATATTTAGTTAAAATGAATCTTTTTTAAATAATTCAAGGAGAGCAATTTTGTATAATATTTTAGTAACAGGTGGCGCCGGATATTTAGGTTCAACTATGGTTCCAGATCTTCTTGCAGCTGGACATAAAGTAACTGTTTTGGATAATTTTATGTTTAAGCAGACCAGTCTTAATCACTGTTGTTATCATCCTAATTTCTCAATCGTAAAGGGAGATATCCGTCAAAAAGATACAATGATGAAATTAATGAAGAGTGCAGACGTAATAATTCCTTTAGCAGCACTTGTTGGAGCTCCATTATGTTCTTTGGATCCAATAGGCGCTACTACTATTAATCATGATGCAATTGAACTAATGCTCAAGCTTCTTTCAAAAGATCAAATAGTATTAATGCCAACAACTAATAGTGCATATGGTACTGGAGATAAAGATAATTATTGTAATGAAGACTCTACATTAAGGCCAATTTCTCAATATGCTATTGAAAAAGTTGGTATCGAAAAAGAACTAATGCAACACCCAAATGCTATTAGTTTTCGTTTAGCAACTGTATTTGGTATGTCACCTCGTATGCGTATTGATTTATTGGTAAATGATTTTACTTATAGGGCAGTGAATGATGGCTTTGTTGTTTTATTTGAAAGCCACTTTAAGAGAAACTATATTCATGTCCGAGATGTATCAAGGGTCTTTCAGCACGCACTTAATAATCATAATGACATGAAGGGTGAAATTTATAATGTTGGATTATCAGATGCCAATGTTTCTAAGAAGGAGCTTTGTGAGCATATTCAAAAACAGCTTCCAAAATTTATTTTTATTGACGAGCAAATTGGAAAAGATCCAGATCAAAGAAATTATATTGTGTCAAATGAAAAGATTCAAGCAACAGGCTTTAATACTGAATTTTCTCTAGAGCGAGGTATTGGAGAACTTATTAAGGGATATACAATGATTAAAAATAGTCTTTATGGTAACATATAAAATTTTTATTCTCTCATACTCAAAATGCTAAACTTTATTCTCATTTTTTTTGATATAGGGAAATAGTTTCTAATGCATATAAATATATACACGGGTAATCATTCCAAAAAAGTTCCGGTTGATGACACTATACTAATACTTAGTGAAATATTAAGAACAAGAAAGATTAATTTCTCAATCTCTAATGGATTAGATCCAGATTCAATAAATATAATCTTGGATGATTTTTGTGACTATGAGCGGTCAAAAAAAATTATCGATTTTAAAAAAGATATGCCTAAAGCGTTGATTTTAATAATTGCAACAGAGCATAAAGAAGAAAAATACCTTGCTAGTACCTTTAATTTTTTTTCTGGTGGAATAAGAGACGCAGCTGTCATCTCATTGCTTAATGTATATTACCGTATTTCCATAAAACACTTTAATTACCCTACCCCTAGAGATTTAGTTGTTGCTGTGTTATATACTCCAATTGTAATGCTTGATTATATGCTGAATATAATCAAATTTACAACTCTAAAAAAGATAGAGTTTTTCTATAAAAGGCCTCGAAAATTTGCATACATGCTTCAGAGATATATTGGATTTGAGAAGATGGTTAATTATGCAGACAGTGTTATTTTGTTGAATAACAAGGATGCTGCTAGTGCAAATGTATCTTCTGAAAAATCAATCATTGGAGCGTTATATCCAGAAATTGATTTGGATGATATAAAGAAAAATATATTTAAAAATAAAGACTTGTTTTTTGAGGTAACAGGAACAGTCACACAATATCGACTCAATAAAATGCAAGAAATTAATGATGATATCTCAGATTTAAATTTACAAGATAGTTTTTTGAACTGTAAAGATTTTCCAAAGGGTGGAATGCATGAGACATCTAAACTTGTCTCAAAAAAGAAAATTAAAAGAGGTGCATATTCTCTTCATCCACCTCAAACAGAGACTTGGAAGTATGCCAGTCCAGGAAGAATATATAGAGCCTTATGTATTGATTACAACATGCCTATTTCAACAAGAAAATTTAATGAACACCCAATTGAAGATATTTGTTTTATCTATGATGATAAAGAAAAGTTGTTTCAATTTCGTGATTATTATTTCGATATCGAAAAGTTTTTGCCAATTCTTGAATCAAAAATTGATAATTACATGGTTATAGCAAAAGAACATAATGATAAATTCCTTGAAAATTTAAGTGCTTTATTGCTATCAAAAAATTTATAACCCAAAAAGATATTCTAGCAATTCAAGATGATAAAAAACGTTCTTTCAAATAATAAAATCAGAATACAGGGATATTAATATGATTAGTGCAGAGAATTTCCTTGATTCACGTGAAAGAGCACGATCTCTATTGTCTCCTAATCAAGCAATGGAAAGTTATGAGAATTGGGGAAAAGTTTCTGAAAATTGGAGTCAATATAATAGCCCGAAAGATCTTTTACCCTGTTTGACTCATGACACGATGCATGATGCTAAGGAGTTTGGCGAAATAATCGAAAGTATTGGCTCTTTAAGTAGTGTAGAACTTGTATGGGCACAAGAATATGCTAAGATTTATGACCATGTTTGTACTTTGATCTCATCTTCGCTGCAGAGTATAGATTTTAGATATGGTATTGCTAAAACTTTGCTTGATTGGCAAATGATACGTAATTATGTGGAATCACCTAATAGTATTTTGGATTTAAATGTCGGCTGTGGGAGTAATAGTGTAGCAACATATTTATTTGAACATCCTGTGAAATACACTGCCGTAGAGACATTTTTAGCTGAATATATTGTTCAGAATGTAGTTTTTTCTTATTTAAGTACTCTAGAAGCTAATGATAGATTCTATGATTTATTGGATTTTGAAAAAAGCAATACACCATTTCCAATTTCTGAAGAACTTGAGCCTGAAGGAGAGCGTTTTCATGTTCCCACCTGGCTGGCAGAATCCTATCTTTCTGCAAATAGCTATGATGTAATCATAGCCCCAAATATTCCTTGTGGAATAAGTAATCATGACTTTATGCGATTGATTAAGATTGTTGAAAAATCTTTATCTTCAAATGGAATCGTTTATATGCGTCATAAAGAGTCATTCGAATATGTGGAAAAATTTGTAGAAACGGTTGATTTGGATAATAGCTCGCTGTTTTCAAAAATGAGGGAATGTAAAATTATGCCAATCCATTGTGAGTTTATTAGTAGCGGTCACCTGACTACTGTATTTGCTCGTATCGGATCTAATATTTATGAATCTGTGAAAGCATCGAAGAAGATTGAACAGCAATTTCTGGAAACTGAGAGTTATGGAGATATTTTGTTGAAAGTTGCTCAGAATTTTTCGAATATTAATAAAAACAAAGTTACAGAAGCAGACCCTGTATTTTCCAGCATAATCAGCCATTCTCGTGATATTAATGTTTCTAGTGATAGAAAGTAAAATATATAAGTTTCCCAGGAGCACTATGTACTATAGGCATAACAAATATTTAATAACAGAGGACAATAATGATTTCTAGTGAGGGTTTTAAAATTTCTAAAGATATGGCACGTTTACCTTTAGGTCGAGAAGGGAGGGATGCTTATATATATTTGGCTGATACAAAAAGACAATGGGAATGGTCATATTCCAGTGACAAAGCTATGGAACTTATTGGTACGCAATCGATGGCTCAAGGATGTATTGAAGTTATCAAAGATTATCTTGGTGAGTTAAGCAATGATGAAGAAAAGTTTTGTAAATCCATGAGGTCATTCAATAAGGAACTTGCGCAAATGATTTCATCAGTCAAACATCCTGTTGATCCTCAATTAGATATATATGAAACAATTTTTGATATGCGAATTATAAATTCACATATTAATAGTCCTCGTCGTATTTTAGATATTGGTCCTGGAGCAGGCAGGCATATGCAGGCAGCATTCTTAAATTCTAAATTAGAGGGGAACTGTTATGTTGGCATAGAGAGTATAGGTTTACCTTATCATCTGCAAAATTTAGGAGCATCTTTGCTTTGTGTCAAGAATCCAAGTATTAAATTTTTTGACGGAATCGACTATCAATTTGCAAGAGAAGATTTACCAGATATTATGCAAGCATCTTCTGACACGATTTATCATTTACCACTTTGGATGGCTCAAGCCTTGCCTGAAAAATATTTCGACCTAATTCTTTGTAATTATGTACTCGATGAACTTCCAGCTAATGACTTTCTGGAGGTGAGTAAGATTGCAGGTCGTTGTCTTGCGGATGATGGGATAGTCTATTCTCGTGGTTCACAGCAAAGGGCTATGACCAAGGACATGTATCTTTATGGGTATGGTACATTTCATGGTCAAGATATCACGAAAAACATGTTAGCTCAAGGATTGGAGACTAAAGATTGTCAATTGATAAGTTCGGAGATGACACGAATTTTTGTTCGGTCTGATGGAGAAATACAACAAAAAAATGCAGAAGGTTATGTTGGATTTATGGAAGATATTCCACTAGTAGAAAAAATGCAGAGTGACTTTATTAGTTCTCAAATTGAAGATTTAAAGGCAGCTGGAAGTACGGTGGTAGTTTGGGATGACAAGGGGTACAGTAATTATCAGCAGCTTATCGCACCATATATGGAAGGTGTTAATGTAGTAGGAATTACCTACTATTCCTCAAGCCGTGAAGGGAGTGAGAATAGTGGAATCAGGCGAATATCAGAAATGGTAAATAAGATTTCGCCCACAACTTCTTCAGAATTAGGGGCATTGCCAGAAATACAACCAGAGAAAGCCTTAGAACTTCGCCCAGATGTTTTTATAATCTCTTCTGTGCGTGGAAATACCATATTGAAGAAAATACAAGAGATGTTCGAGCCTGAAGAGTACCGTGTCGTTCAAAAGTTCAACGATCCTGTAACCTTTATTTATCGTGAGTTATAAGGTGATTATATGAAATTAACCATAAAATCACAGGCTCTATATCAACATAGAGGTTTTTTATTCTTTAAGGACTCCAAGTTTATTTCAAAATATGTTATTTCAGAAGTTGATATTAATGTCAATGTTAACAGCGAAGATTTATGATTAACAATCACTTATTTAATGCATCCCGTGAAAATGCACGCTTGAAACTGGATGCACATGAGGCAAAAAATAGCTTTGGCTATTTTATTGATATTCCTAATGATTGGGAGGGTTACTCTTCTCCAGAGGGATTGATTCAGTTTTTGGGGATACATAATACTCATCAAGCATTTTTTCAAGAGATTCTCGAAGATCTTTATCCACTTACCGACTCTGATAAGAAGTGGGTTTATAGCTATGTAGAATTTTATGAACAGATATCAAGGCTGATTTCAACCACAGATATGCGTGTCGATTTAAAGCATGATATTGCAGAATCTATTTTTGATTGGCAGCGAATTCTCCAGTATGTAGAGTTACCTTGCCGGATATTAGATTTCGGTGCAGGTTGTAGTCGTCAAGGAGTTTCTGCTTATTTTAGAAATTCAAAAATTATTTATACAGCTGTTGATAGTATTATGGCTAGCTATACAATCCAAGATCTTGTCTTATCTTATTTAAAGACCCTTAATTCCGATTTCTCTTTTTACGATTTTTTGGATTATGAGGAGGCTGGAAAACCGTTTCCTGATATCAGTAAGGCTAGTCCTAGTAGCAGCTATCATGTGCCACTATGGCATGCAGAATCCAACCTTCCAAAGAAATTTTATGATGTAATTATTGCTTCGCATGTTCACAATGAACTTAGTGAGCCTGATTTCCTGAGGCTTACCCGACTTATCGATAAAACACTGGCACCAGATGGAATAGTTTATGTACGCAGTGAACTAATTATGATGTCTACTGCAGATTTTTTTGATTCAGTAAACTTGCACGGTAGAGACATCGTTTCAATCTTATCAGCAATGGGAATTATTCCCGTATATTGTAAATATGAAAGTAACTATATGACAACAATTTTCGCCCGTAAAGGATCTTCTCACCATAAAAATGCTTTAGTTTCTAATGCACCAGAACATTCCTTTATGAAAGTTGACAAGGCAATAAAAGTCTCTTGGCGAACATCTTGGCACTTTATGAGGAGAACACTTCATGAGATTCGAGTCAATAAGTCTAAAGTAATTTTCATCGGAGAAAAATATCTGATTCCCAGACTTCTATTTAATATTGTTGGATTGGGTATAAATGAAAAAGTTATTTATAGCGATAAAGCTTTTATGGAGAATAAAACTAAAGATTTCTATGATGATTTGAAGAAATTCAATCCTGATGCAGTAGTTATATTGTCTCGTAAGTGGCCAGCTATAATGCATCAAGTTGAGGTGATTTTTGGAGATATCTTTTCCCTTCGTCGGCATCATTTATTTCCTGTAATTTTTATGCAACTTAATGGCAGAAAACGTGAGGATTTAATTTTTACAAAACCTATCTTTGGACTTAAAGATTTAGTTGATGACAGTCAAAGTGGAGTTTACACTAGTGCCTTTCCTAAATTAAGAAGCTTCTCTAGAGACAAAGAAGAAGTATAAAGATTATATTAGCCTTCTTTACTCATATGGAGGTTTGTCAAGGCAAGTGGCTTGTAGACTTGTTTTCTTTATTTATCAGTTCACCGTTGCAGATAAAAGGCTATATTATTTAGGATGGAGTTATGAATAGTGGAAAGTTGAATAAATATATTCCATATAAATTGATTATAAAATTATGGCATCATCTTAGTCGGCGCAGAAAAAGACAGTTCTTTGCACTTTTTTTACTGATGTTGACTGCTTCAATGTTAGAGATAATTAGTGTAGGAACAATCTTACCATTTCTTGGAGTTTTAATTGCTCCAGAAGCTATCTACAACAATGTCATGATGCAGCCAGTTATTCGCTTTCTTGATTTGACAGAACCAAATCAGCTTTTGCTACCAGTAACTAGTTTTTTTATTATCGCTGCTCTAATTTCTGGAGTTGTCAGACTTACACTTCTGCAACTAAGCACTCGTCTATCATTTGTAGTGGGCAATGATCTTAGCGTTAAGATTTATAGACGAACTCTTTATGAAAGTTATAGTGATCATATCTCCCAGAACAGTAGTGAGATAATTAATAGCATTATTAATAAATCATCAGCAGTAACTTTTAATGTTTTAATTCCATTAATGTTGCTACTCAGCTCAACATTATCTGTGATAGCGATTTCATCATTTTTGCTTTTTGTTGATAAAGTAATAACAGCTATCTTATTTTTTACTCTTGGGGCAATCTATATCGTCATTATTCGATTCACCCACAACATACTTGGTCGTAATAGTCAAATCATTACTGGTCAAACAACTAAAGCCCTCCAAGCATTGCAAGAAGGTCTGGGTAATATTCGTGATGTGCTCATTGATGGAAATCAAAAGTATTATGTCCGAATATATAAAAATGCAGACCTTTCAGCACGAATTGCTCATGGCGATAATCAGTTTATTAGTAGCAGTCCACGATATGCAATGGAATCCATCGGTATGATAATAATAGCAGGGTTAGCATATATTATGTCCCAACAGACAGAAAGCCTTGTAACGGCTATTCCAGTACTTGGTACATTAGCACTTGGGTTGCAACGCCTTTTGCCAGCGGGTCAGCAAATCTATTATTCTCTTAGTATGATGCAAGGAGCAAATAAATCCCTAATAGACATTGTAGATTTGTTAAATAGACCACCTACAGATGCTATGAGTAAACCTTTCCCGGAACCAATTCCTTTTGAGAAAGAAATTAGTTTAAATAATCTAAGCTTCCGTTTTAACCCAAGTTCGCCTTGGATATTAGAAAATATCAATCTTAAGTTAAAAAAAGGAAGTCGTATTGGATTTATAGGAGATACGGGTAGTGGCAAAAGCACTTTTCTTGATATTATTATGGGGCTTTTGGAGCCTACTGAAGGCAATTTAAGTGTTGATGGCCAACCTATTACTGAAGAGAACCACCCTGCTTGGTTTGCTCATATCGCACATGTACCACAAGATATTTATCTTTCTGATAGTGCGATTGAAGAAAACATTGCATTTGGTAAACTTAAAGAAGAGATTAATAATGATCGTGTCCGACAAACTGCACGACAAGCTCACATCTCAGATATGATTGAGAGACTACCAGAACAGTACAGAACTTTTGTTGGTGAGCGTGGTGTGCGCCTATCTGGTGGACAGCGGCAACGAATTGGTTTAGCGCGTGCACTTTACAAGAATGCTGATATTATTGTTCTCGACGAGGCAACAAGTGCACTAGATAACAATACCGAGCTTGCTATAATGGAAGCGATTGATAAGTTTGATAAAGATCTAACGGTATTCATTGTGGCACATCGACTTACGACATTAAGAAACTGTGATCAGATTTTTGAGATTGGTAATGATGGAGTGTTGCGGGCTCGTAGATATGATAAGTTGTAAGATAAACTTCTTTATTAGTTTCTCATTTTTTTATTTATGTCTCCACTATGACCTATCGTAAATCTCCCAAGCTAAGTGTCTTAACAATTTCACTAAATCATGCTAGGTTTTTAAGAGAAACAATAGATTCTGTTTTTAAGCAGAATTATGAAAATATCGAATATATTTTTATAGACGGAGAATCAACTGATGGTACGGTAGATATATTAGAAGAATATCAGAATATAGATTGGGTATCTGAGCCTGATGGAGAATATGGAGCCCATTCAGCTATGATTAATGGTATAGGAAAGTT
>Ga0115000_10001139_pt1 | contig 24060 bp, 22 predicted proteins | sample ArcticOcean_MG_C_6_FD_89690 | JGI IMG/M metagenome (GOLD analysis project Ga0115000, IMG submission 89690) | Marine microbial communities from western Arctic Ocean - ArcticOcean_MG_CB8_128 | ecosystem: Environmental > Aquatic > Marine > Oceanic | place: Arctic Ocean: Canada Basin | collected... | reverse complement strand
GTATATACAGTAATATTTGTATTTAAAGATTCTATCTTAAATTCTACTTCACAACCATTTGACTTTCCAATCCAATTACGTTGTAACTCTTTTACGCTTTCTGGCCAATCTAAATCTTCTAGTCCTTCCAACAAAGATTCTGCGTAATCAGTAATTCTAAACATCCATTGCCTCATTGGCAAGCGCTCAACTGGATGTCCTCCAATATCTGATTTCCCGTCCACAACTTCCTCGTTTGATAAAACTGCTTTTAATTCAGGACACCAATTAACTGGTACTTCAGCCTCATAGGCTAGTCCTTTATTATAAAGCTGCAAGAATATCCACTGGGTCCATTTATAATACTTAGAGTCAGTTGTGTTTACCTCTCTATCCCAATCATAAGAAAATCCAAGCATTTTTAATTGCATTCTATAGCGATTTATATTTTTTTCAGTTGTAAGACTAGGGTGAGTACCAGTTTTTAATGCATACTGTTCTGCAGGAAGGCCAAAAGCATCCCATCCGATAGGATGCAGTACATTGAAATTATTAAGCCTTTTAAAACGAGAATAGATATCGGTTGCAGTATACCCTAATGGATGTCCAACGTGAAGCCCCGAACCGGATGGATATGGAAACATATCTAAAATGTAGCATTTTTTTTTATCTTTTGAGTCTTCAGTACGAAAGGTTTTGTTTTCTTCCCAATACTTTTGCCACTTTTTTTCGATTTTTAAATGATTATAATCCATAGAATAGACAAAAGGCGTAATTTTACTTACGCCTCAAGGTTTAATTAATTAGTTAGTAACAAGCTAAAAAGACAAACTAAAGCCAATTGAGACAGATAGGTCAGTGTCTTTGTAATAAGTTTCTTTTATGATAAAGTCATCAAAATCAACATCATACTGACTATCCCATTCTTCAATTGGTTTGAGAACTTTATTATCACCATCATATTTACTATTAAAACTATGCTGCAATGTGATATCAACAGAAAGTGCTTCGTAAAAAGTAGAAACAGATAAAACTAAAATATTTTCAAGAAGATAATCATCAAAATCGTCGACCCTAGGCTTATAAAACGCCCTGTAATCCATAAAAAAAGCACCGTCAGAGTGAATTAGTTTTAGTTTTGGTCTAAAAGAGTGTCTGGAAAATGTTGCTACTGAGTCATATTCTTCTTCCTCAAACATGTATGCGTAACTAAGAGAGAAAATTTTTCCAAACCTAATTTTAGCACCAAGAGCTAAATCAGTTCTATTAATCAATCCAAGAGAACGATCGAAACTATAGTCATAAAATAAAAAGGGAGAGTATTTCTGATTAGCCCACAGATCTAACTGCGTATGAACATTACCATCTAAGGCATATGGCTCTTCTTCAAGAGTCGCATAATTACCACCTAATGAAAGAGAAAATTCTGTATCGGTTAAAGATCCAAGGTTACCCAGCAAGGAAAAGCCATACTCTGCCCCGGAAACCAAATTATTTGTATTACCACTAGTCTGGTCAAACGCAAGGTATAGATCATGAGAAGATTCTACCTGACTTTCCTCTGCATCATCCTGAGCAAAGGTAAAGTTGAAAATCGAAAAAAGAAAAAACATACTAATGAACATTTTATATCTTATCATTTGTTATCCTACTAAAAGTTTTTTAGACAGTCTTATACAAAGAAAATAGCAAAAATATTAACAAAATTCCTAAAATAAAAAAGGCGCATTTAAGCGCCTTTTTTATAACTAATTAGAAAAGAAAGTTAATTAGAACTTTTCTTTTTCCACTTGGACTTCCACTTACCCCAAGAACCGCCTTTTTTGCCTTTGCCTTCTTTTCCTTTTTTCTTCTTCTTCTTCTTCTTCTTCTTTTTCTTGATATCATCTGCAGCATCTGCATAAACAAGATCTCCACCACCACAAGAACCAGCGCTAATTACACACTGCTCTGTTTTGGTTTCAACTGTAGTAGCAGGAGCTACTGCAACGATACCAACGATTACGAGAAGAGAGATAAATAATCTATAGAAACGTTTCATACTATTCTCCGTTAGTTAACTGTTATTGTTTGTCGACAACACTGATATGCATCAATCAGTTGTCTTAACTTATTTTCAATTAAAGATTATTGTCAAGTTTTATTAAATAATTAAATGCAATTAATATTGTCTTTAAATAATTATATTTTGATTGATGTTTTTGAAAGTAATAAAACGCGTTGGAAAAAGTTATTTTTCATTAAAAAATTATGTATTAATATTTCGTCTATATTTTTTGGAACTTTTTGGTTATTTAAACATTTTAACTATAAAATAAAAGAGCACATATCTTGATTAAAGTAGACAATTTATCTAAAAACTATGATGATGTGAAGGCGGTTAAATCCATATCGTTTGAATTAAAAGGAGGTCAGGTAGTTGGATTTCTTGGCGCTAATGGAGCTGGAAAGAGCACCACATTAAAAATAATGACTGGATATATTTCCCCTTCTTCTGGAAATGTTTATTATGGTGATAGGAATATTCAAGATGACACTTCTGATATTCAAAAAGATATTGGCTACCTGCCAGAGCTAAATCCTCTTTACAGCGAAATGAGAGTGCATGATTATCTCAAGTTTATTTCAGATGTTAGAGGAATACCACAAAGTCACTTTAAAAATGCTTTTCAAAGAGTCGTAGAAGAATGCTCTTTAAATGCTGTTACTCATCGAATAATTGGTAACTGTTCAAAAGGTTACAAACAAAGGATTGGTTTAGCTGCAGCGATGATTCATGACCCAAAAATTTTAATATTAGATGAGCCAGTCACTGGTTTAGACCCAAACCAGATTGTTGAGATTAGGCAATTAATAAAAAAACTTGGTAAAGAGAAAATAGTTTTAATGTCCTCTCATATCCTTCAGGAAATTCAAGCGACTGTTGATAGAATCATTATTATCAATGAAGGCTCTATCGTTGCAGATGGCTCTAGTGAATCCCTACTTCAAGATTCAGCTGGTGGTAAAGTTGAATTAAGTATTGATGTTAGTAATGCAAATGAAAACGATATCAAGGATATGAAAGCCACTATTCCATCGATAGAGATAAATAGTATTTCCAAAAATGACGCTTATACCAATATTGATTTAGAATATTCAAATAATAACGATCCTCGCGCTGATATTTTTAATTATGCTGTTTCTAAAAATTGGATAATTCTTGAAATGGTAGCAACAAAACAGAATCTTGAGGATATTTTTAGAAACTTAACAAGCAAGGCTAAATCTTAATAATGCATAATACTTTAACAATTTTTAATAGAGAGCTAAAATCATTTTTTGATAGCCCAATGGCATATGTTTTTCTTATCGTTTTTTCGTTACTAAATGGATGGTTTTTCACTACAACATTTTTTCTTTACGGACAATCTGATTTGAGGACACTTTTTAATATTGTACCGTTAGTTTATCTTTTTTTCATTCCAGGTATAACTATGGGACTTATTTCTAGAGAAAAAGGACTTGGTACAATTGAGATTCTTTCAACTCTTCCAATTGATGATAGAGATATAGTTGTTGGAAAATATCTCTCAGCAGTAGCCCTTATTGCTATGGCTCTTTTTTCTACATCATTACATTTTCTTACTCTTTCAGCTTTCGGTAATTCAATAGATTATGGCGCTGTTTTTACAGGTTACCTAGGTCTTTTACTAGTGGGTTCTGTTTACGCCTCTGTGGGCATGTTTTCCAGCGCTGTTACTGACAATCAAGTAATTTCTTTTATTGTAGGTATCGCAATTATTTTTGTTTTTTGGCTTTTTGATAAAGTTTTGATTTTTATGCCTGGTTTTCTTGCTGGTACTATTCAATATCTAAGCGTTGAATATCATCTTTCAAATATTTCTAGAGGTGTTATAGATACTCGAAATCTAATTTATTTTGGTTCTGTAATTGGGTTTTTTCTCTTTTTAACTACAAGATTAGTAGAATCAAGAAGGTGGAGTTAATTAAATGTTAGTAAAAAATCGAAATTCTCTCACTGTATATCTTCTCATTTTATTAGGAGCTTTACTTCTGCTCAATTTGATAAGCAGGAACTGGTACAAACGTTTTGACCTTACGGATAATAAAATGTACTCTCTCAGTAATTCTAGTAAGGATATTGTAGATAAAATTGATGATTTGTTAACGATAAAGGTTTATTTCTCAAACGATCTTCCTGGCGAATTATCCAATACAAAAAGATACTTACAGGATTTACTTGAGGAATATGAAGCCAAATCTGATAACATACGGTTTTTCTTTACTGATCCAGAATCAAATGAAAAACTTCAAGAAGAAGCACAAAGAGATGGCATACAACCGGTTCAGATGCAAGTTGTTGAAGACGATAAGCTAGAAATAAAGAAGGTTTATTTAGGAATGGTTATGCTTTATGAGGACAAAAAAGAAACTATTCCGGTCATTCAAACGGCTACTGGTTTAGAATATTTAATAACAACAAAAATCAAAACGCTGGTAAATACAAATAAAAAAACAGTCGGTATCGCTAACCTTTCGAATACTGAAGAGATCAAGACTGAAAACCTTTCGAATCAATTAAGACAACATCATAATGTTCAATCGATAGATCTTTCTAATAAAGGGCTTATAATAGATAACATAGATGTAATGTTAATCAGTGGCGCTACTGATACTTTAGATAGTGCTTCAATCGCTAATATTGAAAACTTTACGAACTCTGGTAAAAATATTTTTATGGCCCAAGGTGCTATTTTAACAAATATGCAAGTTCAGCAAGCAAACCCTATTAATTCAAATGTCTTCTCTTTACTTAAGTCTTACGGTCTTATTGTAAACCAAAACCTCGTTTTAGATAAATCTTGTGGGCGTGTTCAAGTTCAACAGCAAATGGGTTTCATTCGAATGAATGTCCCGATGGAGTATCCATTTCTTCCAATAATTAAAGATTTCAATGAACAAGAACTTGTGGTTAGTGGCCTTGAACAGATACATGTTTTTTTCCCTAGTGAAATAGTTTTAGATACATCACTAAGCGACAAAGTAATCGGTGTTACTGATCTATTTTCTAGTTCTAACAAATCTGGTATTATGGCCGGAAGGTTCATGCTTAGTCCAGATCCTAAAAATAATCCTTTTCTACAAAACTTAAATCAAGATAGTAAAATTCTTGGAGCAGCTTCTAGACTAACTAGTGGTGGTGAACTAATTTTGGTTTCTGATTCAAAATTTTTAGCAGATGATGCTGGTATGTCAATTCCTGAAAACATGGTGTTTCTAATGAATGCAATTGATTATTTAGTAGGTGAAAAAGAGCTCATCGCTCTGCGCTCCCGCGAAATAACAAACAGGCCTCTTGATGATATAGAAGATGGAACTAGAACTAGATGGAAATGGGCTAATGTTCTTTTGCCATCTCTAATAATCGCTGGGCTAGGTTTCTATCGATCTAAAAGTGAGAAAACTAAAGCAGATATACTCAAACAAATATATGAATAAATCCTTAAAATACTTAATCGTCGCCTTTGGCGTATTATTACTACTTTATTTTATAAATCAGTTTCAGCAAAATAAATATGTTGCTGCCTCTGATACAATATTTGATATAGATGAAAATATTATAGATAAAATTTTATTGAAAGACTCATCTGGCGATTCTATTGTCCTTTTTAAAACTGACTCTCTCTGGTCTATCCTTGATAATGACACATTAATTGTTAAAGATAGACAAATCGATCAATTCTTCGAAAAAGTTATTAGTGGAACCAGTGATATGATGATATCAAAAAACCCTGATAAATGGATTACCTTTGGCGTTGATAGTTCTTCTGGCAAGCTTTTAAAGGTTTTTCAAAAGGATAAATTAATTGCAGCGACTATGTTCAGCAATAAGGGTCAAGATTACTCGCACAATTTCTACAGAAATATTGGTGCCGATATAGTATACCGTACTTCAGAGAATATATTTTACATGCTTAATACTCGCCCTACTTATTGGGGCAGCAAACCTAAAGAAATACCTCCTGACATTATTGATTCTGAAGCGTCACCGAATTAAAATCTTTTGACTTTACAATAAATACGTGTGTTCATTACATGAAAAGTAATAGCAAACAAATCTTAGTGGTTGGCGATAGACTTTTGATTAAACCAGACAAAGGCGAGAAGACTTCTCCAGCTGGTCTTTACCTCCCTCCTAGCGTTGTAGAGAAACTAGAGGTTAAGGCTGGAATTGTTGTCGAGGTTGGTCCAGGTATACCATTAGGAGCGCCTGTAGATTCTGTCGATGAGCCATGGAAAGAAAGTAAAAGTGATATTAAATATATTCCAACGCAAGCCGAAGTTGGTGACTATGCCCTTTATCTTAGCAAAGCGGCTATTCAGTTAGAGATAGAACAAAAAGAGTACTTAATTGTACCGCAATCGGCGATATTGATACTAATAAGAGAGGATATCGAGAATATTGTATATTAGTACTTTATTCCCATTTCATAAAACATAAAAGCCCATTTCTCTGCAGTTTCCCTTATTCTTGCTTTTGTAGATTTACCTGCACCGTGACCAGTTTTTGTACCTATTCTTATTAAAATTGGATTTGCATCACTCATTTGGTTTTTTTGAAGCTTCGCTGCATATTTATATGAATGAGCGGGAACTACTCGATCATCATGATCAGCCGTATAAATTAGAACAGATGGATATGATGCTTTTTTAATATTATGAAGTGGTGAATAAGACAACAGGTTCTCAAAATCTTTTTCATTTTCAACCGAGCCAAATTCTACTGCCCAGGCCCATCCAATCGTAAATTTTTCATATCTTAACATGTCCATAACCCCCACTTCAGGGAATGCGACTTGAAATAAGTCAGGTCTTTGATTAATTACAGCTCCAATTAATGTTCCTCCATTTGAACCACCTTGTATAGCTAATTTTTCAGTAGAAGTAAAACCTTGAACCATTAAAAATTCTGCTGCTGAAATAAAATCATCAAATACATTTTGTTTTCTACTTAGCATACCTTGACTATGCCAGTCTTGTCCATACTCACCTCCTCCACGAATACAAGCAATAGCATAGACGCCTCCATTTTCAAGGATTACCGGAATTGTTTTATTAAAATAAGGCTTTTCCGATATGTTGAACCCGCCATAACCGTAAAGTAAAGTAGGAGCCATATTATCTAAAACTAGTTTTTTTTCATGAGCTATGAAAATTGGAATCCTTGTGCCATCTTTTGAAAAATAAAAATCTTGTTTCATTATGAATCTATTTTTATCGAATTTTGCTTTCGATTCATAATATGTACTTGATATCAAACTCTCAAAATCATACATAAAAATAGTTGGTGGATGAACCAATGACTCAAAAACATACCAAGAAACAGATTGCCCTTTATTACCATGAAAGCCATAGGAAATTCCTGGCCCTGGTAATTCTACTTTTTTAATAATCTCCCCATTTATATCATGAATTATCCAACTCGAAAGGACATTTACCATATAGTGAGCGACTAGTTTATCATTTACTAAATTAACAGAAGTAAGAATATTATCATTCTCTGGTATGGTAGTGACCCAGTTTTTTTCATTTGGGTTTTTGAAATCAATTAACACAACCTTCTTTTTTGCTGCATTTCTATCAGTAATAGCTATAAACTTTCCACCAATATTATCAATAATGTCTATCTCGGAAGTAAAATCATCTACTATACTAACAAATTCACTATCTGCATTGTTTAAGTCTTTAACTAAAAGAGCATTTCCATATGTACCTTTAGTTCTATAAATAATTAAAAACCTTCCATCGTTGGTCGTTGAAGGATAGTTACTTATTTTGGGATTAGTCAAATCTGAGAAAATTAAACTGTCATCACTCTGACTTGTACCAAGTTTGTGAAAAAACACCTTACTGCTTTGATTAATATCCGATAATTCACGTCCATCTGTGGGTTTAGGGAAGGCGTTATAATAAAACCCACTCTCCGCCCATGACATTCCACTAAATTTAATCCATTCAAGATGATCACTTAAATTCTTGCCTGTAGATAAATCTTTAATAAAAAACTCTCTCCAGTCTGAGCCCAAATTTGAAATAGCGTATCCTAAGTATTTATTATCATTTGAAAAATATATACCACTAAGAGACGTCCCTCCATTTTTAGAGAAATTATTTGGATCTATTATTACCTTAGCAGATGAGTCTGCATCTTCTATTCTGTTTTTAGCATATAAAATAGATTGATTTTGCAAACCATTATTTTTATAAAAATAAACCTTTTTACCTTTTTTAAATGGAAGGCTTATTGTTGGATAGTTCCAGAGATCTGTTAGCCGCTTTTCAATCTTCTTACGGAAAGAAATTTTTCTAATGTAACGATTTGTGAAAGCATTCTGTTTTTGAATCCACGCCTCAGTCTGTGAAGAAGTTTCATCCTCCAGCCATCTGTATTCGTCTTCAATCTCTTTTCCATGGTATTTATCGCTTATGTTATTAGACATTTTCGTATTGGGATATTTTAAAGGAGTTGGAGCATATTTGTGAAGTAAAACTATGGCAATAATTAGTGTAAATAGTCTTATGTATATATTTTTATAAAACATAGTTAATAGCTTTTATGATTATCTAGGCAATTTTTTTTCCATATCTGAAATAACATAACTCATTATAGACATAGCAGCTATACAATTATTAAATTCTCGAAAATCAACCTTATCGAAGGTATCAGCATTCGTATGATGATACCAAAAGTATTTAGAATTGTCTACTTTTAGAGACATAACTGGAACTCCGTGATCATTTAATGGCGCTACATCGGCCGCTCTACCCCAATTTGTGATATTTTCAGCACCAATTGGTTCAAGTAAACCTGCAATATCTAAAATGTATTCCCGGGCTTTTTTACTACCAGTAAAGCCAAATCCCTCCGGTGCAAAGACCCCTCCATCAGATTCTATAGCAATTATGTGATTATCTAATTCTGATAAATGCTCATTTTTATAATTTTCACTTCCTTTTCCGCCATTTTCTTCATTTGTCCATAAAACAATTCGTATTGTTCTACGTGGCTTTAATCCCAAATCTTTAATTAGAGTAACAGCACGCCAAGCCGCAATACAACCTCCTGCATCATCATGGGCACCTTGGCCGACATCCCATGAATCAATATGTCCACCAACTACAATAACCTCATCAGGATAAGTAGAGCCTTTAAGTTCTGCAATAATATTTCTTGACCATCTATCTTCTACAAATTTTCCACTCATATCTAATTTCAATACTATTCTTTGCCCTCTTTTAGATATCCTAGATATCATCATTGCATCTTCAGAAGTAATAGCTGCATGGGGAATTTTTTTTTGAGAATTATATTCTCCCATTGTACCAGTATGAGGAGTATTCATTGACAAAGAACCCACAGAACGAATTAAAGTAGCTATTGCACCGTATTTTGCGGCTCTATTAGGAGCATCATATCTATACTTTACTGTTTCTCCATATGTAGTAAAAGGTGCATTAAATAAAATAATTTTACCTCTCACTTTATTTTTTACTTTTTCCAATTCATCAAAACTCTCCACAACTAACACCTCTCCACGAATACCGGCTTTTGGAGTACTTACACTTCCACCAATTCCTAAAACTTTTAATTCTTTTATGTAAGGAACCAATATTTTCAATGATTCTTTTCCTCTTATCCAAGTAGGTACTTTTACTCTTTCGCCTCTTACGCTTGATAAACCATCAATTTTCATTTCTTTTAAGATCCAGTCAATTGCCTTTTCAAGATTTTTTGAACCACTAAGCCTTGGCCCGAACATATCACAAAGATAAGATAATCTTTTATATCCAACGCTATCAGATTCTAGATAATTAATGATTTTCATTGAAGTTTGCTCGTAATTATATCTTATATCCTGTGCAGTTAAAAACTGTACAACGCAAAAAATAAGACCAATTTTTTTATATAGAAGCATTATTTAGTTAATGATAAAGTTAAAATATTTTTTTGGAAAAGGTTCATTGTGCAAAGTGAAGTGCCACCATTCAGATTTTAAAGATTTAAAACCATATTTTTTCATAACTGAATGAAGAAGTAATCGATTCTGTTTTTGTTTTTCATTGAGATTTTCAAAAGTCAGCCACGATTCTTCTCCAAAAAAATCGTAACAAGTACCCATATCTAACTCTAAACCTGTTTCAAAATCAATAATAGTTAAGTCTACAGTACTTCCTCTCGAGTGACCTGATTTAGTAGCAATATATCCTTCTTTGAATAAATTTTTCTTTTTCAATTTAGGGTAATGCACTTTTTTCATTTTTCGATTATTATTTCTAGACCATTTTACAAAATCATCAACTGATCTTTGTGGCCTGTATGCATCAAAAACTTTTAAACCATATCTAAAGTGGCTTAAGTCCATTTGCACGTGCTTAAGCGCGCTTGCAGCTTCATTTGATATGATACACCTATTCGAACGATAACCGTTAATTTTATTTCCTGTAAAATTATCTTTACCAAAATATTTTAAATCTATTTTAACAGAAGGAATGACTGATTTTAGATACACAAACCCGGTTGGTAGACTTGCATGAAGAAAGTTAAACGATAGTACAAACGTAAGCAGAAAAGATATAATAAGAATTCTAATACCTATTCACTTTGAACTATTCTAAATCCTATATTGTCGTCCCAATGTTTTATGCTACTTACAACTTCATCTGCGACCCGACAACCGACACCACTATTAGCCCAGGAGCCACCTTTGAGTACTATAATGCTATCATTCATAGAGCTACAATATTCAAATACATTTCCAGACATATCAAACAATCCCAATTCATTAGGCATTTTTAAACCTACAAGTTCAGTTTTACCATTTGTATTATACTTACACCAAGCGACTGGTTCCAATAGACTGTTACCGCTATATGCATAATCATCTCCACCTTTCAAACCGCCTCTCGCTGCGAATTCCCATTCTATAACACTGGGAAGTCTTACTCTTTTGCCTGTAAGGTTACTTAACCATTTACAGTAAGATTCTGCATCGCGGTAAGAGATATTTATAACAGGTCTACTCCCACGTCCCCATTCACTATCATCAGCAAAACCTTTATTTGTAGCGATACAAAAAGAATCGTATTGGTCAAAGGTAATCTCTTTTATACTCATTTTAAAACTTTCAGAAGAAAGATAAGTAGGCTTTGGAGGAGGGAGAATATATTCATCAAGCATCTCAATTGAACCACCTTCAACAAAAATAAGTTCTGGGACAAAGTAACCTAAAATCTTAATTGTATTAGAAACATAATTCACTTGACTATTATTATGATAATATAATTCAACATTATCTGTAATAAGAGATTTTGAAATTTTTACGTTTTCACAATCTTTAAATACCGTTCCATAAATACCGTTATTTATAACAGAATTATTAATTGAAATATTTCGTGAGCTTAGGCTACTTAAACAAATATTTCCATAGCCCCTAAAAGTTATGTTATCCATACTGATATTTGTTGAATTAACGATTTTAACAACATTTGCTAAACCATGTTCAATAAAAGGCTCATGAAAGCCCTTGGTATGGTGTAATAGACCATCATATTTAAAAAACGAGTTTTCACCAAATTTATTTTTTGCTAATATTAAAGCTTCGGGAAAATCAATAGCTTGATTCTGATTTATATTAAGATCTTTAGTACTACTTTCTAAGTTTTCAAAACTAATAGTGAGATTTTTTATTTGAATATTATTTGATTTAAAAATACGGAATATGTCAGCATCTTTTTTTAATAACCGTATTTCAGATTTTTTAGATCCTGAAATTATGACATTTGATTTATTACTAATGAGTAGACCAAAAGTACTATCTATATTAAAATCTGGGTAGATAAAATGAATCCCAGGTGGAATAATTAGTGTCTCACCATTTCTTAGATTATTTATTTTATCTTGTATAACAGATTTTGGAAATAACTTTATTTTCATATTAACAGAAGGCCTAAACTGTTTTTTTTGAAAACCCTCTATTACTACGTAGATCGTATCATTCGGGAATATTTGGCCAAGATCAAACTCGCCAAACCTATTTGAAATAGCACTATTACCTTGTCTACTCAAAGTTATTAAGGCATCAGATAATACAATACCATTGACATCTTGAATCGTTCCCGAAACTGGAATTTTATTAATGGCATATAAATCTGTAAATACCAATAAAAGGGATAGAAAAAATAAATTAGTATTATTATTAAATATTGACATATAGATACATATTATACATCTAAATATAGAAAATAGACTCAGGATGAGCCATTATAAAAAATAAGTAAATTAAAAAACTAAATATGATGTTAAGGTAATAGATATGGCAACATATATAATGTTAGAATAAGAAAAGATATTGTTTTTTTTAAAAGAAACCTTATTTTCATCTACCCTATCAAATATTTTTTTTTGCGTATACATCAAATGAAGCAATTCAGCTTTTTCACTATCAAGTTTTTCATTAAATCTTCTATCACTTTCAATTTTCTTATGCAAAAGTGTTTCAAGTCCGAATTTTTGTATATTTAGAGAACTAGAAAATTTTGAACTCAGAGACTCTTTTTTAGACATCGTCTCTATTTTTTTAACAGAAGGAAGTATTGAAGGCTCAATATTTTTATTTTCAGACATCAAATTTAAATTTTTAGATAAAGCATTGGTGCTTTCTTTCCCAGAAACAATAATATTATTTACTGAATTTTGTAATTCTGGTGATTGAAGAACTGGATTTTTGGGAATTTTGACTTCATTGCTGGTTAACCACATCTGGTGGCCCTCTGAGCACCGATAAAGCGAAAGATGCTCATTATTAACAAACTCTGTTAGGCCAATAGGTTCGACTTTTAAGCCGTCAACAACACATGTTTGAGAATATAAGTAATTACCTATAAAAGTATAAATTATTAAATATATTAATCTCAAATGATTATTTCCTTATAAAATTTTAGTAACACAGCAACACGTCCTATGGTATAATTTATTTATATTAAAACAAAAGCTGTACTAACTAGACATTATTGTTAACAAAAATAATATTCACCAATATGATAATTGTAAAAACAGTAGCTATTATCCAACTATAAACAATAAGACCCCTGCTTGAAGAAAATCAAGCAAGGCCCTTATAGTGAGCGAGAGACGAGATTCGAACTCGCGACATTCACGTTGGCAACGTGATGCTCTACCAGCTGAGCTACTCTCGCAATGAATAAATTTACACTCTAGTTATTTATCAGACAATTCTGTTTTTGGAAATATTTCCAAAAATTTTTTTTCTCTTAAATAGATTAAAACACAAAAACCTAGAAAAGTAAAATTTTCAAAGAGTTTTTGATAACCAACTAACTCCCCTTCTTTAAGACCGCATCCACATTCAATATTAAAACCTCTAATCATTGCTTGCGCTACAAGAATATTAAACATCAGTAATAAAGTAGAACATATGATTATCGATCCATCAACCATAATTCCCAGAATTAGCGAAGAGCCAATAAAAAACTCTAACCATGGTAAAAAAATAGCAATTGTATTCTCTAAACCAAAAGGTACTACATGATAATTTGAAATTTCCCTCGCAAACTTTGAAGGATCAACAATTTTTGTTAGACTGGCCCACAAGAAAACCGTACCAACGATAACCCTTAATATAATTATAGAATAGTTTTTTAAATAATTCATGGTCTTTCTACTGGCATTTTATTCTCTACCCACTGTTTCCAACCACCTTTAAATAAATAAATATTTGTAAATCCTTCATTAAGTAGTTGATATGAAAGTTCTTCACTTGATCCGCAGTCATCATCGCTGCAGTAAACTATAAGAGAGCTATTATTTTGGATTCTACTATCAATTTCTAATACAAGAGAATCAAAATTATCAAAACAAATGGCACCAGGAATATGCCCCTCAAGATAATATTCTTCAGCTCTAGCATCGACAAAAAGAATATTTTTTTCAAATAAATCCTGAGCGATTTTTAAACTAACCTCTTTGATACCTTCGTTATTATTTGAATTTAATTGATCTAAAGATTCAACTTTATTAAGTTTTTTAGATCTAAAACCTATAGTATCAGAACGTAAAAAATTAATAGAAATACTAATAATTAAAGAGACAACTAAGAAGATACATACCTGATGAAAGGGATTAGAATATTTCATTAATTTAAGAATTATATTTCAGAGGGTAAATTTTTCTCAGAAATAATTTAATGACTATGGTTTTGTCCATGGTCATTAAATTTTATCGCATTGTTTTTATTTAATTCCAATGAACTGCATTTTTCTAATGCCAGGTTTACCATTGTCTGCATTTCTAGATCATCTTTTATTTTTTTGTTTAATGCAAAGCTAATATACTTCATCTTGTTAGTAGCATTTTCAATAGAACTCTCAGCTATCTTAAGATCGTCTCTATACCGTTTGATTAGATTTAAAATATTATCTTTATCTGCATAAATTTTTTCAAGTGTGCTATTAGGATTTTTTTTCTGTAACCTTTTAAGTCTATTCTTGAGCTGCTTAACCTTTTGATCTTGGGCCGAAAGATCAAAAATTGGATCATTAATATTTGTAATGTCAAGATCAATTATCGAAAGGTATTTTCCTTGCTTACCATTGGAGTATAAAAATGGACCATTCTTTTTTTGAGTCATTGATGCGCTAGTTCTGTGAGTGCTTCCGCTCGTAAAAATAAAATCTGCATCAGCAAAATATTTTGATAAAGAGGCTTGAGAACTCCTATCTGTATTAACCATTACAATAGTGAGATCAACTTGACCTTTTAATTCATTAATATATTTATTTCCAGTGGTTATGTAATCATCAGCAATTATGGACCGCATTGTGTCAGGAACCATATTTGTTAGGCCTATTATACCTATATCTAAACCATCTTTATTTACTATACGGTATGGTGAAAACAATAGTTTGCCTGTTCTACTATCTCTTAAATTAGCAGAAATAAATGGAATACTACTAAATCTTGACTCCATTTTTTTTATAAATGACAATCCAGCTAAAAGCTCATATTTACCTATATTTTGTGCATCATTGCCAATTTTTTCATAACCTTTTAACATAGTCTCACATCTATGCTTTTCTGATTCAATATTAGCGGTATTAATATTAGTTTTGCTAAAAAACATATCACCAGCATCAAGTACTAACGGATCATCACCATTTTTACGCATTTCTTTAAGTACCATTAGCTTTCTAGACAGACCGCCTAGAGGATTTTTTTTTCAGCCACAAGGGTCTAATTGGCCATGAACGCTGCCTGTAAGCACTATTTTTATCTTTGACTGTTTTATCGTTTTATCGCATGAAGAAAAAGATGCAATACATAAAACTATAACTGTCGTTAAATTAAAAATTTTCATGATAAAACTTAACCTCCACTAGCCTTTACTTTAAAGCCTCTTTCGCTTAGTATTTTCATTATTTTTTCTCTGTGGTTTCCTTGGATTAAGATTTGCATGTTTTTTACTGAGCCGCCAACACCACAAGCATTTTTAAGATCTTTCGATAAAGAATTAAAACTTAATGCGTCCCCTTTAAGTCCATCAATAATCGTTAATATTCTGCTACCGGGTAATCTTTTTAAAATGATTTTTAGATTTTGTTCATTTACTGCCAAATTGATTATTTCTTTAGATTCATCATTATCTTGAAAGAAATTTTCATCTGTAGAGTACACAATGTTTTGCCGTTTTTTCATAATAGTAAAGTTTCCGAAAAAAATAGTTTATCAAAAAGACTCATTATATAAATTATGCATACAAAATTAATAATAAAAATATGAAAATTTTAATAAAATACATTTTAATAATCTTATCTATCAGTCAAAGTATCAAAAGTCAAAATTTCAATAACGCTTCAGCTTCAATAGAGCAAGCATTCTTCCAATTAAATAAATTAGCAATCTCAACTAACTTATTAAAAGATAGTACAAATAATGGACAACTATCTATTGAATCTTTAAAATTTGGATTTGATGATATCGCAATAAACAATGTCGATAATGAAGCAATAAATATGATAATTAACGGACCCAATATATTTCTTGACCATTTTGAGTTTAGTACAAAGTACAAGCTACCAAATTTTTACAACCTGATATTAACTGACCTTTCTGATAGACGATACGAAACCCCTGTAGATGCTTTTGAAGTACTAGAAAAAGCGGCTGAAGCATATTTACAAAAATTTAATAGATACCCGAAAGATTATAATGATTTAATTATAGAATCTATGATAAGCCCAAACAAGTACCCGTTTAACAACAGTGAGTGGAACTATAATATTTCATTACCTCTTAATATTACTGCTCGAACAACTTCGATGCATAAAAGAAAAGGGAAGATTATCACTCTAGATTGGAAAACAAAAACCATTGTCAATAAAGAATCTGATAATTTTGCCATAGACAGTATAAACTGGTCTCTAAAATTTAAAATAAATAAAACTGAACAGTCATTACTATCAAATACCAACGTAACCTTATCTCCAGAAAATTTCAATATGGAGTTTTATCAAAAATATGGAAGGTTCTCTCTAAAAGGAATGTCTATAACAGCGGTACCAAATAATGATATTTTTGAACAAACTATTTTCAATATAAATGATATAAGCTTAAATATTAATGATTTGTTCTTTCAAATTGTCAATAAAAAGGGCTACCCAAATTTTCAGAATGGTAGTGGTAGTTTTTCAATCAAAAACCTTGAGCTCAAAATACCGCCCTCTATTGCTGCAGATGAGACGATAAATTTCTTAATGCTTGAACTTGGTGCTAGAAATGGTTTATTACGTATTAGAAGATCAGATATTAGTTTTCGATTTTATGATAATGAATTTGGAATAATTAAAGCATTATTTGATAGTCCATTTTTAAAAATAAATATAAGCGGACAATTTTCTATTGATTCTAGAAAAAAACATCTTAATTCCTTGGACTTATTTGATACTGAAATTAGAATTAATCCCATATCATACGGAGTACGAGATATTATTAGAGATTGGGAAATAAAAAATAATAAAAACTTATACAGGGAAGGACCAGTGGTAGTTATAAAACTAACTGGCCCAATTAATAAATTAAATATTATTGGACTAGACTAGAAAAAACTATTTTTTAGCCATTCTGCTATTAAGCTGTTTGAGCTCTAGTCTTACTGCAGATACAAGCCTACTACTAGGATACTTTTTAAGGAAAGTTTTGTACTCCTTTTTTGCCTGTCTATTATTTTCTAAGACATTACCATAAATATAAGAAACCATGTACTGTGAGTCTTGAGCCTGCGCTGAGGTCGGAAATAATTTAACTACTGCTTTGTATTCTCTGATTGCAGCATTGAAATCTTTTAAATCATTCATATAAATTTCTGCCTTTAAAAATTGAGAGCGAGTAGCATACTTACTTTCTTTAAATGAGTTTACGATATTATCTAGAACCAAAATTGCAGATTCTATATTCTTTTTTCTAAGTTTTTGCGACCTTGTATAAAGTTCTTTTGGCCCCCAATGCAAGTCATACAGAAACAGTCCTTCATTGTACCTGCTACGTTGTATACTATTCCCATCAGCAGCATATTCTACCCAAATACCATCCATTTCACCATTTGAATAGCTACCATCTCGCTTTAACTCTCCGTTCCCATGCCAAAAAGTCCAATGACCATTTTGGATACCGCTTAAATAGTCACCTTCTTCCTTTTTACTCCCATTTGAATACCAAGTGGAATAAGAACTATCAAGCTTACCATAATTATAAAAAGTTTCCTCTTTTACTTGCCCATCTTCGAACCATTTAGTAATAGGACCTTCCAGTTCGCCACTTTCATAAGTTAGAATGGTTTTAGTGTTCCCATTAGGATACCATTTTACATGTTCCCCTGATGGTATACCGTCTTTCCAACTGCCTTCTTGCCATTGCTGTCCAGTTTTATAATAAAAAGTCCAGTTACCAACAAAACCCTGCATCGGGATTTTTGTTTCAGGATCAACTTTTGAACCATTGCCATCAAAATATTTACCAATAGCCATCTTTGTGCCATTTGTATGATAATATTCCCATTTACCATTTCTTAAACCATTCCTAAGTCTTCCCCTGACTTTCAAATCACCATTAGGCCAGTATTCAAATACCTTTCCTGAATATGGATACATCAAAGTGCCATTATCGTCAGATTCAAGCTCTTCTAGATTAAGACCCTGTTGACTATATGTTATCGAAACAACGATTAATAAATAAAAGATTTTTTTCATAATTATTTTATAAAATTGTTTAAAGGAAATAGATTTTAACTTAAGTACATTTTTTTTAAGTGGCAATCCGAACTATTCTTTGTTTGTTTAATCCTCAACATTAATTCGGGATAAAAAATTGCCTTTTATATCATAAGATGTTTCAATGGCCCCATCCTCAAGGTAATAGGTCCACTTTCCGTGCTCTTTACCTTGTTTGTAGTGTCCCTCTTCTTTTAATTTTCCATTGGTATACCATTTCTTTCTAGCTCCATCTAATCTTCCATTTACATATCGTCTTTCTTCTCTGGGTTGGAGCTCATACCATTCTTTCCATAATCCACTTTTTAAATTATCTGCAAAATACCTCTGTTCTTTTCTAGTACCATCAACAAACCAGCTCTCCCACTTCCCTTCTTTCTTGCCATTACTAAAATTTTTTTCTTCTTTTTTTTGCCCATTATCGTACCAATAAACCCATGCCCCGTCTTCTTTACCTAAAAAGTAGTTAATTTTCTGCCTCATAAAACCATTATAATAATATTGCGTCCAACCCCCAGAAGGTAGACCATTTTCATAGTTTCTTTCCTCTTTAAGTTGCCCATTTTCGTACCAATATTGCCATTTACCAACAGGCATTTGATCTTTGTAACTAAGGTCTTCCATCATTTGACCATTTAAAAACCACTTTTGTGACTTTCCATTCCACCAGCCTTCTTTTTGCATTACTATTTTTTCTTTTTGCCCAGAAGGATACCAGTATGTCCAAGTGCCATCCTCTTTACCATCAACATAACTTCCTTCAATAGATAATAAACCGTTATTGTGCCATTCAGCCCAATAACCATGGCGTAATCCGTAACGATAATTATACTGTTTTTCTGGTTGCCCATTATCAAACCACTCCATCCACCTACCATCTTTAATAGAGTTTTTATAGGAACCTTCTAACATTTTATTCCCATTGTCCCAGAGATCAAAAACAGGGCCAGTATATGGTTCTGGTGAGCTTTCTTTATATAAAACATCTCCGCGGCGAATCAACAGTGATGTAAAGATAGGAGACTTAGTAGAACCGTCTCGATTAAAATAAGTATAGTCTCCAACAACTTTCCCATATTCATAAAAAACCTCAAATGAAATTTCTCCACTTTGATAAGTACCAAAGGCTAAACCCCAAAATTCTTTTTCTGAATCAGTGAAATATTTTTTCCCATCTCTAAAATCTAAAGTTGCTTCATTTTCCGGGTTGATTATTGACCCTTCGTTATCATAGTAAGTGAACGAGCCATCAATAGCTCCTATGTCAAATTGAGCCTCCCGCATTTTGGAACCACTTTTGTATAATTTATACACTTTTCCTGAAAAGGGCTTTCCATTAGAGGGCTTATAATATAAACCCCTCTTTAATTCTAATTCTGCCTCGTTACTTATGTCTGAGCAACTGTAGACAAGGATTAATGAGATTCCAGTTAATAGACGAATTGACATAATATAAATTAAAAGAAAAATTTATTAGCTCTAACCAAATAATTATTATTTAATTTCATTTGTATTTATGAACTTAATTCAAACATATATCGGAACATTTGATATTAGATTTTCATTGTAATGGATCTTGATAAAACAATAGTCACCCTGAAAAAGGAATTAGAGTTTTTTGGACTTGACCGTAGATGCTCTAAGCTTGAATTATATCGAAAATATCAAAAATATTTAAAATATTGGAAGCTAGATAACTTTGAAACTATAAATGAAAAACTAACTGCAAGTAAAAAGATAGAAAGAGCGCACAAAGCTTATGATTTTATTAAAGCTAATTGGAATTATCTTCTTTTTTTAAAAAATAAAGAAGAATCATATGATAGATATATTTTTATCATAGTTTTTGTCTTTTTATTTATTTCTATGATGACGTACATGCAAAAAAATGCAAATAAGCGTGTTAGAAAAGCAAGAATAGAAGCTGTCGGAGACCATGAATCAAGCTGGGCTTGGACTCATGGTGTTTCTGATACTTTAGTGAAAATTTCAAAACTAAATGCCCTTGATGACTTTTGGGGAAAAGTAATCAATGACACAACGGAGATAAAAGATTTTTTAACATTTTGGCCACATACACTAAACAGGCATGAACAAAATAAAATCAGAACTGAGATAATGAATGGGTCAGCAAAACACACCGTTTTCCCAAACGAAGAATATCAAAGAAATGGTACTACTTACATTACAAATAGAATTTTAACTATCCAGGATGATAAAACGCCAAGAATTACTTTTGAAAAAATTATCTTTTATAGGAATCATTATGAAATGATATTTAATTATAATTTTGATGAAAATTTTAAAAATCAAAAAATCTTAGACATTGATTTTGGGGCCATCAATATTATTGAACCTAAGTATTATACATATACCAATCAGTCAGATTCGATTTGGACAAAGCTCCCTAATTACCCCATCATGTTAGATAATTTTTTAGAAAACTGTGTTAGTTGTGGCGGCGGCATAATTTTGCCTCAATATAGTGAAACAAAGTCTACTAATTGCGTATTTCGTTTTAACGTATCATTACCTTACCAAACAAGATTAATACATTTTAAAGGTGTCGGAAGCCCAATTGATGATGTACCATTAAACATAAAACCATATTTAAACAAACTGAAAAAAGAATGGTTCGAAAAACTACCATACCGGCCATTAGACTGGAGAAATTGGAGACCGATTATATTAAAAGAGTGATTTTTTTTTAATTGTAGTTAATTTTTAGTTATTATTTTTCCGTCGATATCCCAATAATTCCAGTCTCCATGCTTCACCCCTGATTTATAGTCTCCTGATTTTTCTGGCTCCCCATTTTCATACCAAAATGTATATGGTCCATGAATTTTACCAAACTGATAATTTAGTTTCCATTTTCTCCCGCCAGAATTATACCAACCATTGTGTTCACCAACAGGTCTTCCATTCTGATATTTACCACTTTCAATAAGCTGTCCTAGAGAATCCCAAAAATGCCATTGACCATCTATTAAACCTGAAATATAATTACCCATTTCCTGGGTACTTCCATTCGCATACCAAAACTTCCATTCGCCTTGTAATTTTCCTAGCCTATATCTTCCTTCAGAATGTTTAAACCCATTCTGATGCCAGAATGTCCAACTCCCAACTCTTTGACTGTTTTTATAAGTACCCATCATTTTTTTTGAACCATTGCTATGCCAAAAAATCCATTTTCCAGCACGGCCGTTATCGATTATACCATTTAACTTATGGTCTAAAGCCTTATAGTAGCGCCCCCTGGCCTCTAATTGTCCATTTGGATAATAGTATAACCAGTAGCCACTTGCATAGCCTCCAGAATAGCGACCCTTCGCTTTTATGCGACCATTATCAAAATAATCAATAGCCAAATTACTAAAAGGCCTTCCATCGTCAGGATTAAAAACTAATCCTCCTCTAGAAGGTAATGATGAACGTATATATGATTTTTGCCCAAAACAAATACATAGTAGGGAAAAAAGTGCTAAAAATTTGAATAACTTAATTTTCAACCCTCGCTAATTGAGGAAAACGGAAAATAAACTGAAATGAAAAAGCAATCCGAAACATGTTATTTTGATTTAACATATTTATCATAAAGATATGATCTGGCTTCCTTAGAAGCATCCTTACTTAATCCTACTCCTTTCCCTTTTCCATATTTAATCCAGTCTACGATAGAATAGTCATCTACATCTGTACCATCTGGCCACTTAGCATTATTACTCCAACCAGGTTTTATAGATAATGATTTCATCAATAAAAGGTTTTGAGATCTAGAGCCTTCATAAATTGGGCTACTTTTTACTATACTAGAGGCTGATACGTAATCATCTGAAAGTGATTTTGGTATTTGATTAATAACAGGTTCAGTTTCTGGTAAATCTCCCATTTTAGTTTCTTCAATTGATAAAGTCGGCATAACTTCGTTTGGCAAAAACAATTCTTCCTCAGTGTCGCTAGGAGGCACAGTATTTTTGATAGGCCTGTTATTGCTTCTTAAATCTATATTTTTTGAATTATCGAAAATTATTGTAGACTCATTATTTATTGCGTCTGGATGATTCCCACTAACAATCACTTGCACACGATCTGATATTTTTTTAGGAGCAACCCTAACATCATCTTGAGCCGTAAGTAATGAAAAGAAAACATTAAGTGCAATAAAATATTTCATCGTATAAGCATTAAACATAGAATTTATCAAAAATTAAATACAACTAAAATTTCAAAAATCTTCATTAATAATCACATATTTTTTACATCAAAAGTTTTTAGCCATTTATTAACATAATCAACAACTTCTTCTAAACAACCATCTTTAAAAGGAGATTTTAATTTAGCTAGTTCAACTAACTTCGTAAAAGATAAGCTTCCACCAGCGCGGCATAATGTTATATAGTTATTCCAAGCTGATTTTTTATCTGCTTCACTTTTTATCCAAAATTGAAATGCGCATGTCTGAGCTAACGTATAATCAATGTAATAAAAAGGCATTTGATATATATGTAACTGCCCTTGCCATATACCACCATCTTTAACAAAAACCATACTATCATAATCCCGATGTGGCATATAGACTAATTCAAGCTCTAGCCATTTTTGTTTTCTCTCTTTCGGAGAAGCCTCATGATTTTCATAAACCCAATGTTGAAAATGATCAACGCATGCACCATATGGCAAGAAAGTTAGACTTCCAGAAATATGTTTATACTTAAATTTTTCTGTATCTTCTTTAAAAAAATTCTTCATCCAGGGCCAAGTAAAAAACTCCATACTCATAGAATGAATTTCAGCTGCTTCCATTGTAGGCCAATGATAATTAACTAGAGGCTGGTTAGAACTAGAATAATTCTGGAAGGCATGCCCCGCCTCATGAGTTAAGACTGTAATATCATGATCGGTTCCGTTAAAATTAGAAAATATATATGGCCTTTCATACTTAGGGAAGGAAGTGCAAAATCCTCCAGGCCTTTTACCTTCTCTATTGACTAAATCCATAAGTTCTTCTTTTATCATAATATCAAAAAACTCTCCAGTTTCAGGAGATAATTCATGATACATAGATTTAGCCTCCGCTACTAATTGATCTGGTGTACCTTTCGGTGTTGGGTCACCGTTCTTAAAATTTATACCATCATAAAAATAAATATGTTCTAAATCTAAGATATGTTTTTTTTGGTCAATTAATTTTGATACAATAGGTACGACATGTTCTACAATCTGTTTTCTAAAATTAGCAACCTCTTTTGGTCCATAATCGGAACGTCCCATCCTATAATATCCGAGCTCAATAAAGTTATCATATCCCAATGTGACAGCAATATTGTGTCTTAATTTGACCAGCTTATCATAGATTTCATCTAATTCATCTTCATTACTTTTGAACCAAGAAAAACGTGCCTCATATGATCTCTTTCTAACGGAACGATCAATATTAGAATGAAAAGGACCTAACCCAGCTAGGTTGTATTCATTTCCTTCAAAATCAATTTTAGCACCCGCAGTTAATTTTGTGTATTCGTTTTTTAATTCGATCTCTTTTTTTAACATATTCTTTATTTTTGAATCAAACGTTTTAAGATTAATTTCAATTTGATTTAAAAAAGTGTCACCATACATATTTATAATATCACTCTTGAATCTTGATTCATGTAAAGCTTTGTCAAAGTTATCATAAACCTCTCTCATATCAGGGGATATTGAATCATAATAATCCTTTTCTCTTTTAGC
>Ga0115000_10001136_pt1 | contig 24082 bp, 11 predicted proteins | sample ArcticOcean_MG_C_6_FD_89690 | JGI IMG/M metagenome (GOLD analysis project Ga0115000, IMG submission 89690) | Marine microbial communities from western Arctic Ocean - ArcticOcean_MG_CB8_128 | ecosystem: Environmental > Aquatic > Marine > Oceanic | place: Arctic Ocean: Canada Basin | collected... | reverse complement strand
CCAATACTGATTGAAGGCAATGGAGTGTTCATCCATAACCCTGGAAGAAACGACAAAAGAAAAGCCCTTAGATTCGTTCGGCGGATTTCCAAATTCGCTGAATCAATGCCCCAATGCTTGAGTGCTTGGGCCAAAAGCCAGCGTCCTGACAAATGCTCATCCCGCCGCTTATCCACTACGAAGGTCGCTACTTCATCCACTGAAGCAAGAGTTATTTGTTCCAATTCATGGCTCTTCACAGGGCAACGCAAGCATAACGAACGAACTGGAAGTTCATGTGGAGGAAATAATTCCTCGAACGACATCATCTCACCTCGGGAGAATAAAGGATTCTTCATCCGGCACTGGAGCCATGCTCTTGAGGCGCAATCCCTTGAGTGCAATGACTGGTGCATCATCGTCACCAACCACGACAACGTCGTGTACGGTAATACCTGCATCTTCAACCGCTGTTCGAAGGCTACGCATGCGAAGGACTTCGTCTCGTTCGGGGACTCTGAGCATTGAAGACCATTCTATACCTACGGGGAGGGATGAGAAACCTTCGGATTCCATAGCGACTAAGCCTGCATTTTGGAAACCTGCTTCGATAAGCATTGGGAGAGATTCCAAGAGAACAACTTCACCTTGTGCTTCGAGGGCAAATTGATCGAGCCTGGGTAATTGATGGCGCATGAGAGCGATTCCATCTGCTCCAGGCGTGTCAGCATCGCCTATGCCACGTAGAACTCCTCCATGCGATTGGAAACGAGGGCCATGGAAATACCGCCGATAGATGAACGATGGGAGTTCTACCAATTCACCTAACGCAGGAGTGCCAAGTTGTGGAAGAGCATCGACTTCCGATTGCAAAAAAGGCCCGAGGTCATCTCGACGTTCAACGACTCGAACGACTGCTTTGTGGTGCTCTCGTTCTCCGAACACTTCACCCTTTGAATTCGAGAGGTCTGAAAGTAAACGGCATTCAATCCAACTCATTTCGCCGTCTCCTCGAATCAATTCGGAATGAACACGTACTGCCATTTCTCCTTTCAAAAGTTTTACAGGAAGGCCAAACGATACATCTTCGAAACCTGCAAGACACGCTGACGGGCGTAACAGGAGAGCATTTTCTGCAAACATTTCCAAAGCCATGACTCCAGGGTGATAGGGTACACCTTCGATAGCATGGTCTGATAGGAATGGATGGTCCGCAACGGAGAGAGTGGTTTGTGTCGTCAAGGATTGGCGCTCATCAAAGGAGAGTACCTTGTCGACAAATGGGAAACGATACGGGTCTGCAATGATGCCCGCCATTTCTGCAGGTAGACGAAGCGGGGATTCTCGGAATGCATCGAAAGCATCCATGGTGCCAAGGTTTCCACAGCCAAGAACTCGGCGTTTACCGCCTTGTAATGCTTCTCCAACAAAGATTTCAACACCTTTTTCAACAGAGATGGTATCGATTCCTGCAGCGTCAAATACCGCTTGGAATGAACCACGAGTCGCCATACCAACATCACGCCAACCCGTCCATGCAATAGCAACAGCACGACACGAACCACTTGCGGTCAAGCGAGCCATTTCTGCATCGAGAACGCTGTTAGCGGCCGAGTAATCTGTTTGACCGTTATTGCCAAAGCGGCCAGAGACGCTGGTGAAGCATGAAGCAAAACGAAGTTCGCCACCTGAGGCCTCTACAGCTGCCAAAAGCGATTGCCAACCGTCAATTTTGACTCTGATAACCTTGTCAAATACATTGTAATCTTTCGAAGCAACCAACTTTGAATCCTCAAGTCCTGCTCCATGAATAATTCCCGTAATCGGGCGACCTAAAGAGGCCCCAAGTTGTTTCAAGCCCTCTGTATCCATAACATCAACTGAATGATAAGATGCTTCATTTCCAGTTTCTTGAATCGTTTTAATCGTGATGTATACGTCTCGGCTACGGGAGTACTTTTGCCAAGCAGTGTTCCATTCAACCATCGTGACCTTACCAGAGTCACTGGCAGCCATCAATTCTTCACGAAGAACTGTCTTTCGTTCACCGAGTTGTACTTCGGACCATTCAACCCATGCTTCAGTTTCCTCCAAAAGGCTTGAACGGCCGAGTAGAGCAAAGTATGCACCTGCATTCAGAGAGTTGCACGCAACTCCGATGACTGAGGCAGCAGTTACTCCTGAACCACCACCGGAAACAAGCCATGTGTCATCAGATTGCAATGGTGTCATTTCCTCTTCAAGGTCTTCAGCAAAGGCCACAAGTGTCCATCGTCGGCCATCACGGTCTAATCCGATTTCGATTTCGCCACCGATTTCGAACAAGTCAGAATCAATGTGTTCTGCAGCTTGGACAGCATCAAGAATAAGTTCTGGGTGCAAATCAAGTGCACGCATTCGCAAATGGGTTTGTTCAAAGTAATATGATTTTGTCACTCCAGATGCAGCACATTGAACTGAATTAAATCGCTCTCCAATGTTCCCATGGCGTCCATCCATGGCTGTAACTGAGGCAATAAGTCCATCCTTACGGGATGAAAGGTGAGCATCCAAACCTTGTAGCAGTGAAAAATAACCATGGGCAGAGAGGGCGATTTGTGACGAAGGTTGTGTATCGTCTACCCATGAAGCTCCTGCGAGTTTCATTGGGGCCATATGGACTAATCCAGCCACATCAAATTGTTCGAGTTCTTTACAGACCAATGCAAGATGCTCGGGATTTGCTGGATCGGCCCGATAGACGGTTCGTCCGGCTTCTTGATGACTTGACATGTCTAGTTTCTCACTTTCAAATCCAATACGTACTGCGCGCATTCCACGTGCTTCTACGCGTTGGCAAAACGCCTCTGCAATCCCCCATCCATCATCGGTGACCACGATGGTGCCTTCGAGGGCCAACAAAGAACCAGTGCCAGGGCAACCTTCAACCTCGACCTGCCATCGACGACAATTCTCTTGACGTCCTACTTCAACAACGGGCGCCTCAAATGATGGAGGAGTTGGTGTTGCTTCAATCGATTTTGCCTGTGAAGTGGTGGCGGGGGGTTGTTCAATAACGCCATCTCCTTTCATCCGATGAATATAAGCAGTAAAGTGATTCAATGTAGGGTGGTCGGAAAGAACAAATTCCTCATCGATTGGGAGTTCGAAAATATCCCGAACATCAGCCATGATTTCAGCTTGTTTGACTGTATCTATTCCCAATTCACCTTCGAGGTCTTGGTCCAATTCAATGAAATCATTTGGATATCCAGTATGGCGTACAACAACTTCAATCAATTGTTCTTGAACACTTGAATCATGTACCAATGGGGCAGATACCGGTACAACTACTGGTTCAACACTTTGTATGGGCTTAGAAACTGGCTCTGCACTCACAACTGGCACAGGAGCACCTCCTTGCATACGCTGAATATAACCGATCATGTGGTTGAGTGTAGGGTAGTCTGAGAGGACGAAGTCTTCATCCAAGGGGAGAGTGAATCGTTCTCGAATCTCTGCCATAATCTCTGCTTGCTTGACAGTATCAATACCCAATTCACCTTCTAAATCTTGGTCGAGTTCAATGAAGTCACTTGGATAGCCGGTGTGTTGAACCACGACTTCAACAACCGTCGATGTCAATACAGAGTCAGCAACAACCGCAACGGTAGGGATTAGAGCAACTGGATTTGGAGCAGGTGTTGGTAAAGGAGGTTCCATCACAGGTGTTGGAGTTGGTTGCAGTGCAGATGTACCGCCTTGCATACGTTGTATGTATCCAATCATATGCGTGAGAGTCGGATAGTCAGAGAGAACAAACTCTTCATCGAGTGGCAGGGAGAATCGTTCCCGGATATCGGCCATGATTTCTGCTTGCTTTACAGTATCAATGCCCAATTCACCTTCGAGGTCTTGGTCCAACTCAACAAAATCAGCAGGGTAACCCGTGTGATTGACAACCACTTCGATCACTGTTGCTGTCAGATCTGAATCCTCTACAGGAGTAGGTATTACAGTGGTTTCAACTTCAGGAGCGGGTTCCGCAGCAACAGGTTCTGTTCGAACAACGGGTGTTTGGAGTGGTGTAGAGGCGGCAACTGAAGGCTTTCCTTCCCAAGCGGCGGTGATTGGCCAAGGTTCGCCCTGTACACCACCATGGAGGTTTTCATCGCCGTTGACATATGATACAAGCTTGTTATCAAGGATTCGCATCACAACATCATCGGTATTGGCGAGGTCACGATTCCATTCAAGGAAACGCTGACCATCGATTCGGTCTCCGACTACAGGCCATTTACGAACCAATGAAAGAGCCATTTGTGAACCAAAACCGGCTGCAAAGCGCAGCCCGTATTGAATGTCTGAATAGTGACCCCCTTTGGATAAATTGAGATTTCCGAGTTCAGGGTCCGTCTCTTTGTGATTGGCGATTGGAGGTATCCTTCCTGTTTTCAAACCATGGAACATACTTGCATCTTCGATTCCAACACCCATCGGGTGACCAGTGAAACCTTTGGTGTTAGCAATAACCAAACTATCGGTACTCTCTCCAAATGTTTCACGTAAAGCGCGAACTTCAGATTGGGCAGAACCGCCGCGAGCCGGAGTGTAAGTTTCATGTGAAAAGAAAACAGTTCTCGGAGCGATTTCATGGCGATTGATACCCCATTTGTGCTCCATTGAACCGATAAATGAATTTACTGTTTCGGCAACGTGTTCTACATCAAGTCGCGTGCCATGGAAAGCGGAATTTGCTGAAACCGTCCCAAGGAGTTCTGCAATGGGCTGAACGCCACGTGCTTTCGCCTCCGAGTGACGTTCGATGACGAAAGCGGCTGCCCCCATGCCGAGTACTAATCCATTACGACGGCGGTCAAAAGGTAAGGCTGCTTCTTCGATGATGTTGCCGGTAGCAGCTGCACCTGAAGCGGCAAATCCACCTCCAATCCATTCCCACAAATCTTCGCCAGTAACATCGTCTGCAGAAAGAATAACTACACGGTCTACACGGTCACTGTTAAGCCAATCTTCAGCTACGCCAAAGGCTGCTGTCGTCGAAGCACATGCGAGATTGATGGTGGTATTTGGCCCACGTATTCCCGAATACTGAGCAAATTGAGAATGGCCCATGTTCAAAGTTTGAAATAAATACCGACGGTCGAACCGGCCTTCGCCGTCGTTACCGTTACTCTTTGCATGTTTCATAGCCATTTGAAGCCCAGGGAAACAAGATGCAAATACAATCCCGGTTCGTTCCCGATGTATTTGAGGAACCTGCCAATTACGGATTAAGCGTAAGCCTCCTTTGCCAATTTGTTCAACCGGCGTTAATGGAATTGCTGCATCACGTAGTGCAAGAAGTCCGGCTGCTACAGCAAGTTGAGTGGTGATGTCCCAAGCGAGTACGACCTTCGGATCGATACCGAACTCCTCTGAAATATCAAATGCAGATTTAATACCTGCAAGTTGAGGTATATCACCGAACTCTGTTGCTTGTTCCATGTTCACTGAGCCATCTCGGCCTTTTATGAGGCGAACTATATTTTTGTCGAGCAGACGTTGTTTGTATTCATCACTCACTTCTGAAAGACACGTTTCGCCTCGAACCAATCGTTCAAAGGTATCTTCATCGAAGACACGCTCACCACCTGGCAAACCGAGGGATATTCCAGTAATCACATACGGGTCAGCAATACGTCGGTCCACGTAATCTGTGAGAGGTGTGGTTGGAGCAGAACGAACTTGGGTCTTTGTTGCTTGAACTTGAGATGTTCTTGAAATCCAAGAGGCTGGAGGAGAAGTTACCCACTTTGCCAAATCTGCTGCCGTGACTACTGTTGAAATATCAATTCCTGAATCGGTTTTAGCTTCGCTGGAAAGAGTTTTGATCACAGCAGAGACTTCGTCATCACTCATACCAAGGCCAAGGCGAAGATTGACCATGCCGTTACAGAATCCAGCGGGATAGCCACTGACTGAAGCAAGACGGTCCCCGATGTAAGCAATCTTGGCTTTCACTGCTGCCAATTCGGGGTCAACCGTTTCACCAGTTGTGGATTGGACGATCACTTGCTGAATGACCGGTGCTGAACTGGCCGTGGATGGTAATGGGCGAGAGCGTGTCCTCAGATCATCCATTGCCGAAGTTGTAGTTGAGGTAGCAGAGGCGTGTTGATACGCTTCTATTGGGCCCGCACGAAATGCTTCGGTTAGGACTGGAGAGGAGTTTGATGGCCATTGTGGTTGGCGGCCTGCCAATGCCAAAGTCCCTAATGCTCCAAGGAATGTAGCGATACCGCCTTGTTTTGGATGGTTTGTCATGATAGGTAAATGCGGTTGGCCTTCTAAAATTTGAACTGCAAACATGGTTAATGCTCGCTTCGGACCGACTTCAATGAAGGCGCGTGCGCCTGCTGCATACATGGTTTCGATTTGGGTGGTCCACTCAACCGCAGAAGCCATTTGAGGGGCAAGTTTCCCTAAAACTCCTGCTTTTGAATCTTCACCATCCATTGGATAGAACCCTCCATCGACGTTGGCGGTGATCGGAATTGAAGGCCACCGTATCTCAAGACTCTCTAGGAAACGGCGTAAAGGCTCATTTGCAGGTGCCACAATACGTGAGTGGAATGCATGTGAGGTCGCAAGAGCTACGCATTGGAATCCTTTTTCTTCAAACAAAGCCATCGCTTGTTGTACGGGTTCGGTTTCACCTGCTACAACGGTCATTTTCGGTGAATTTTTGTTCGCTGCTATCACGTAACCTTCGATGGATTCGAGAACTGATGCAACCTCTTCATACGGCGCCATAACGCTGGCCATTAAGCCCTTGTCATCGATGACAACAGCGCCCATTTCCGTACCTCGCGCTGCGGATGCACGTAGAGCGCCATCCATATCTAGTATTCCGGCGGACATCAATGCAGCGTATTCTCCAAGAGAGTGTCCAGCCACCATGTCGGGCATTTGCCCATGATCATTGAGTGCGCGTTCAATTGCCAAATCGGCAGTGAGCATGGCAGGTTGAGTGTATTCGGTTTGTTTGAGTTTATGTTCCGCCTCTATTCGTTCCTCTTTTGAAAGATTTGAACGAAGAACGAAGTTTGACAAACTCTCTCCATCAAGGACCTCGACCATGGTTTCATCGGCCTGAGCCCATACTTTCTGAACGGCACTGTAACGCTGATGTAAATCATGCGTCATACCGACGTATTGACTTCCTTGACCAGGGTACATATGCGCAACTTTGGCCTTTGGGTGGAGTGCTGGGTCATTGGTCAGGAGAATGCCTTGTGCTTGTAAGAAGCCCCACTTTTCAGGATCGCTCATCGCTTTGACGGCCAATGCGGTTCGCTTGTGATATTCATTCCATGAAGTGGCTACAATACACATTCGGAAGGCTTCTGAAGCATCGTATTCCGCTGATGCTGCATTCAATGCTGAAGAGAGCCTCAATCCAGAGGGGTCTTCATCGAAATAGGTCCCAGAATATTCAACCGATTCTAATTTCGATTGGAGGGACGAAATATCACCTGCTGAGAGCAGGAGAATACCGCCCTCAACCGCTTTCATTTCATCATGAGTCATTGAAGGAATTGCGGAACTGTCCAGCACTGAGGCAGCGTTTGATTTCTGTGCAGACGTGGGTTTTGCTTGAGAATAGGCGTCCCATCGAAGATCCCATTGATGGGCTAATTCGGAATGGAAGTCAGGTTCGAATCCTTCTAAGGCCACGTGGTAATTGGTGCCTCCAAATCCAAAAGCGGAGACACCGGCTCGGCGCGGATGTGTTTTCGGTCGAGGCCATTCTCGTGCTTGAGTCGGAACGAAAAATGGATTGCTGTCCCAATCCACTGTTGGATTTGGAGTATTGAAACCTGCAGATGGAGGGATTGTGCGGTGGTGGAGCGACATAACCGCTTTGATAAGGCCTGCAATTCCAGCAGCGGCCTTCAAGTGACCAATCTGTGATTTTATCGAACCAACAGCGACGTGGTCGCCTGCTGGCGTGCCATCCCAAAGTAAGGCAAGGGTCCCGAGTTCCGTCGCATCGCCTACTTTGGTTGATGTGCCATGTGCTTCAATTAGTTCTACAGTCGTCGCTTCGTATCCTGCCTGAGAATAGGCGCGTGCAATCGCTTGAATCTGACCTCGTTGACTTGGTGCGGTTATGCCCTTGCCTCGGCCGTCTGACGAGCCACCAACGCCTCGAATAACAGCATGGACTTCATCACCGTCGCGAATGGCGTCGGAAAGACGCTTGAGGACGAATGCTCCGGCGCCTTCGCCCATGACAAAGCCATTTGCTCCAGCATCAAACGGAGTGGAGTGCGAAGCGGAAAGAGCCCCTATTGCGCTAAACTTAGCAAAGGTTGGAGCATCCATACTCCGGTCTGTTGCTCCGGCAATCATCACATCGACTTGACGCATTTGCAATAATCGGCACGCATCCATAAGCGTCGCTAAAGAGGAAGCACATGCAGCATCCATGGCGAAATTCGGACCTTGGAGGTCGAGTAAATTCGAGACTCGGCCTGCAACAACATTGGCAAGTTCCCCCGGCATAGTATCCTCATTGATTCGAGGCGCCCCTTCTACGATTGAATCGATAAAAGCAGCACTGTTTTCTTCAGGCATGCCTTGGGATTTAGCGAGTTCTTTGGTATGATTTGAATAAATGCGAATGTTCGATAAATTGCGATTTTCTCCACCTAACGCATTTGCAAAAGCAACACCTGTACGCAATCGGTCGATGTCTTTGGAGTCTCCATCATAGCCTGCTTGTTCAATGGCAGAGGCTGCAACTGAAACCGCCCATTGCTGTGCGAGGTCGATTTGAGGTAATGTCCCTGGAGGGAGCCTCCATCTGCGCCAATCGAAATCATACCCCTCAACTACAGCGCCAATCCGGGCATAGGTGAATCCTTCTTCGATATTACCTGGGCCGCCATCTCGATAAAAATGCTCAATCGGGCCCAACCACCGGTGTTCTGGAATATTTCGAATACTCACTTTGGCATCAATAATGTTCTGCCAAAATGTTTCAACATCCGGAGCGTCAGGCATTAAGGCGGATACCCCAATCACTGCAATCGGTTCAAACGGACCTTGTTCAAGCCCTCCGACTTCCTTCCCCTTTGCATCTTTGAGCATATATCCACCTCATTCCTTCATGATACTCTGAGGCACCATTGTAATCGAGTAACCACCGTCAACATAGATGCATTGACCAGTAACACCACTTGAAAGAGAACTCGCAAGCCACAAAGTAGCACCTGCTACGTCTTCCTGGCTAACGTTTCGCCGAAGTGGTGAATTCGCTTCGACATGGTCGAGAATTTTATCGAAACCGGGAACCCCCCCGGCTGCAATGGTCCGGATTGGACCCGAAGAGATGGCATTGACACGGTGCCCTTCTGGGCCAAGGTGACAGGCCAATTCTCTTGTCCAACATTCGAGGGCTGCTTTGGCCATGGACATGATTCCGTAATTGGGAACAAAGCGATTTGAGGCAGCATAGGTAAGCGTAATGGTCGATGAACCAGGATTGAGATAAGGCAATGCATGCTTCAAACATCGTTGAAGAGAATTTGCCGAAATGGTCATCGCCGTATTGATGTCGCTGTCTTCAACGAAAAGAATTGGTCGGTCGAAGCAAGCACGTGGGGCAAATCCGATCGCATGGATGAGAATATCTGCTTTCTTCCCTGGATGTTCTTTTTCAAACGCTTCGAAAAACTCTCGAGTCGAAGCGTCTTCAGCTACATCGAGTGGGTAAAATCCACCAATTTGAGGTAACTTATCCTTCAACTGGAAAATCCGACTCATAAAACGCTTCTGATAACCGAGATACAGAGTGACTCCTGCTGCTGCAAGTTGTTGACAAATAGCCCATGCAATAGAGTCTTCACTGGCAACACCGAAGACGAAGGCAGTCTTTCCTTGTAATTTGAGCATAAATGCACCTACCCAATGGGTAGGTGTTGGCCGTCACACCCAACCTATGACTGTTACCTATGTTGAGCCGACAAAAACCGTTGTTCAGCAACCCTATTTCGTGAGCCGAGGGGCTTATAATTCATCGAATAAATCATCAAACTCGTCGTCTTCGCTGGTTTCTTCATCAAAGTCTGAAAAGAAATCATCAACATCTTCATCACCAAAGTCTAGAACTGGTTCTTCTGGTAAAATTATTGGTTGCTGAACTTTGGGTTGTAACTCAGCCTTTGGTTTCTTCTTTGAAACCACTCGGACCAAGACCACAAGGAAAAGAACAACTAGAATTCCCCCTCCTGCAATTGAGGCATACATCAACGGACCTTCTGCACCTAAGGCGGTCAAGCCATTACCGCCACTCGATTGACTCGGTGCTTTAATGTCGAGTGGGATATTAATTTCACTGAATGGAGCGGAATTATCGTTCGAGCTTTGGGCTCTGATTATCAAAGATATTTGAAGGTCTGAACTCACCTCAGACGGCGCTCGGATTGTGAGTGTTTTAACCGAGGATATTTCCTGAGGTTCGACCTTTTCACTGGTAAGTGTCCCACCCGGGAAAGAAAATCCTGCTGCTTCAAGTTCAACTGCATTGGCGAAAACAATTTCTAAAGTGTCATCTGCATTACCCTTGTTCGTGACTTGAAAACTGAATTCGACTTCATCATTGACTTGCATGTAACGCGTCGTAACATCAGAGAGCTTTAGCTCAACCAAACCATACACTTCAATATTTAATTCACCACTGTGGGTAGCATTAGCGATTAAATTATCTGCAAGAAGTTCAGGCTCTTCTACGCTAATTCCATTCCATGAAACAATCTTTGCCTCAATTTCAAAAGAGTACTTCTCAGAAGCAAGTATTTTGTTTTGCCCTGTGAAGAGTATCTGGAAAGTGTCCTCTTCTCCAGCAGCGAGTACGAAGGTGTCTTCACTCAGTGTCATTTCTATTGAACCCCCGTCCCATTCGGTCTCTGAGATACGGATCTCTTCACTTGAGGAAGTGGGATTGGTGACTGTACATGCTACTGAAATTTCTGCATCAGATGAAGGACTGACGTCCATGACTGGGTCATCAGAACCGCAATCCAACTGTACACCGGGAAGTGGCGAGGATTGTGCAGAAGCAGGTGTAACAAAGCATGGAGCTAGAAAAAGACTGAGAACGAGTCCAAGAATCAATGCCTTTCGAATAGTTGCCACCAGTTACCGGTGTATGCGTTCACTCAAGAATGTGATGGCGTTCTGAGGTCAAAAGTCTCAACTCCTTTCAATTCACACTGGGTCCGTACAATCCTTCAGCCAGGTCTTGATGGGCTTTCCATAGGTATTCTTCATCTAAACCAGCCTCGAGTAATTGATTTGTGCGTTTAGGTACTGTTTTTGGCCCTAATACTGCACCTGGGCGTCGTAAATCATCCATGTAATCTGTTTCTAAGAGAAAACCATGAGAACATGATTCAACGGTCAACAATAATTCTTCAAGAGCACCTTTACCAATTAATACACTCGGAGTGACACCTTGGGTTACTTTGGCCGATACATTGGCTGGAGCATAATGACGTACCAATCGGCTCTTGTCAAGTCCGGCTTTTTCAGCCATTAAAGCGACATCACGGTAAGTTGTTTCAAGTTCACCTTCAACATGTAACTGTAGAGCGACACCCTCTTGGCGAGCCATGTGCATCGTCTCCAATAAGAGTGTATTTGAGAGTTCCCAAATTTGCTCTTCGACTTGCCAATGTGGACGACCTACTTCGCCGATCGCATGAGCCTTACCTTCGTGGAAAAAATCAACTGCTGCATCAATACTCTCTCGATAATTTTCCATCGCCCGTTGCACTCCTTGTTCGCCGGACTCTTCTAACCATGCTGTAAATTGATGGGCGAATGCAGCGGGATGAGGACCGAGAACGACCCGAACTCCAAGGCCAACTTCTTTTCTCACTTCTTCAGCCATTTTCACAGTATCTGCATACGCCTCAGTATGGCCTTTTTTGGTAGTTGGGGGTGCTGAGAAGTCAGGGCAGTGAACCAACACAACATCGGTGCCACCTGCATGTTTGAAATCACGAGCTGCTTCAAGAAAACGACCATTTCGATTCAAATGGAAATGATTGTCAAGAATAGGTCCGGTCCATTTGACATTCTCTTCCATGGCTGACCCTCATTCAATCGCTGGAGTTCCTGCAATTTCAACACATGGGGCAAATGCAGGTAATGTACCCTCAATCGGCATCTAAATGAAGAGATTCTTATCCTTCAATTTGTTTCTCCAATATACTGCAGCCATAGCTACAATATTTTGATGACGAGCATTCGTAACGATACAACGGCCATTTGGCCACACATGAATCGTAAGATTATGTCTGGTGTCTTCAAGAACACTGCATCCAAGTCGTTTATCATAAACTGCAGTTCCTGCACCAAAGTTTCCGACCAGCTGCCCAATATTCAACGCCTGACCGAAATCAAAAGAAGCAATTACAGGCCCTAATTCAGTTTGCAAACCAGAATCGCTTAATCCCAAACGGAGCATTAATTCTTTTGCAGCAGCTCGAGCGGCTTCAATTCGATGAGTGCCATGAACGGTGATTCGACCTTCTCTGTCGACCACAAGTGTTGCACGGGGGCTATCGAGAACTTTGATGACTACGCCACTGGTTTCTTGACCACCGACTTGAGAAATAACGGATTGTTGATCGAGAGGAGTGGGTGGGATAAAACGGACCAATTGATTTTCAATCCGAACGGCAATGGATGTAGTGGACATACTCATTCCTCCTCTAATCTATCGGATGACATGGTGTTTAAACTAATCTCCTCTTGTTTTGGAAGAGAAGTTAAGGCTTCAAGAATGGCATTTCGGTGTGGTAAATACAACGGCAGCAATAACGTAGCATCGTTTCCAAGGGTACTACGGAGTACGGCAAGTGACCCTCGCAAACGTTCTGCAAAGCGTTGATTTCGAGAAGTACAAACTTCAGGCCCAACAATCCATTCACTCAAGTCCCACCATGTTGCTGACAAGACTGCTGCCGAACCAAAGTTACTGGAAACGCCTTTAGGTGGTTTTTGAGCATCAAAAATATTCTTTTTAACACGCTTTCTCCACTTTCCACCAATGGAAATCATCCCAAGTAATTTCTTCCAGTGGGAGGCTGCTTTAGCTTCCATAGTGAGGTGTTTATTCCAACCCTCGTCATCTGCTGTTGGTTCAATAAAAAAAACTGGACGCTCATGTCGGACTGCATTACGATGTAACCGCCGTGGCTCAGGATCAGGGAACCTACCCCCGGTGATATCTTCGATTTGGGTGATTTCATCCAAAAAGATACCAAACGCACCTCCTGAAATCAAACCATGAGAAAGATTCACGCCGGGGGATTCTGCCTCGTCTTTTTCTTCTTGTATCCACAAATCAACAACATCTGGAGATTCAAGTAAGGCTAAACCATGCCAAGAGTCTCTTGGACGCATCAAGCGTGGATATACCACCGTTGGCAAGACCCCATGAAGTAAAATTCGTCCACCATCTGGGTCTTCCCAAACATGGTCGTCCCATTCAAGTCGGGCAGGCACACCTTTCACGCTCACTGTCCGTCTACCCAATCACGGAGGGCATCGACGCTCCATCCTTGATCAAAGTAACCTTGGATTTCTTCTTGGGTCCATTGTGGGAATTGGGCCATTGCATGAGCCATTTCGGGCGAAACATTTGCCAATGAAGATTCAGCTTGTGGGGGGCCCGAAAGTACACTTTCTTGACCAGGTAATTCGACATATGTTTTTCCTCCTTCTTCTTCGTATTCGTCGAAAAGGTCGGTGCCATCACTACGTCGTGACATTACGAATACCAGTGTTCCAAGTACTGCTACAGCAATAGCAAGTAAGGCAAGGATAATCATAAATCCACTTGAATCGGAGGATTGGCCCTCAACCTTGACGTTGAAAGATTCTCCTTCGGATGAACCGTTGAACAGTACCTCACCCGTCGTGTTATCGGAAATGAGATAATACATACCCGTGGTTGCTAAACCGAATTGTTCAAGGCTTACCTTCACCCAAAGAGAGTCTCCAACAGTAATCACACCAGTCGAAACACTGTTTTCTAGATTGGGAACACCATCGTTGATGACTGAACGGATATTGAGTACTGTTGACCCATCTGTTGTGCCTGTGTTCAATACTTTGATTTCTAATTCCATGTCTTGGCCAACTTCGGGACTCACAGGCCTCATCACTACATCAGTAACGCTAAATGATGCTTCTTCGTGAATTAATTCATACAATGATTTGTGTTCAGGATTGCTTGAGAAGATTGGTCCAATGCCACCTTCACCATTCGGTCCACCGCCTCCATCTGCAGCGAGGCCTGCCGAGTCGGTTGCCTCAATCCAGAAGATCACCTCAACGCTATCGATTTGTGATGCATCGGGGTCGGATTGACCTTCTGTAATTGGCCACAAGTCGACACATTCTGCGGAAGCAAAGTAAGAACTGCCACTTGGAACGAGGGTTAATTCTTGTGACAATGGCATTTCACCAAAAGTAGAACGGAATATTGGCCATGTAATACTGTTGGTTGGGTCCGTATAGAAACTCCAAGCCACGGAAACATCGCCTTCGAGCAAGGCTTGTTTCTCTTCAATAATCACTTCGATGTCAACACAATGGTAAGTTGAAGTCGGCAAATCATTCGCAAGAATTGCACCGTCACCTTTGCCATTCTTGAGCGTCCACGAGTTTAACAAAACCCGAGGTGCTGTATCATCGACCTTGAGGTTGAATTTTTGGCAACCGTAAATTAAAGAAAGTGAACACCTTGATGCAGTTGTATCAACTGCACCGAATGGTAACCCTTCTATACCGTTACCACACTCACCGTTTGAGCCACCATCGCCGCCTGTTGCATCGTATGGACACAAACGGAAAGTGTAACTGTAATCATTGGTATTTGTAGGTGCTGTAATATTGATGTCGAATACACCGCCAGTAAAAGAGTGGTATGTCACCTCACCTGCGAACGCATAATACCCTTTATCACCGTCTTTTAAAGCGCTTTGACGAGTGAGTTCAAGGGTCAATTCAATTTCGGGATTGATGAATTGTTCGTTGACAATTCCTTCAATGAAGGCATACTGGCCTTTGAACGAAATGATGTCACCTGGATATACAAAGCCACTTCGAACATCAGGGGTAAAAGGAGTAATTAGGTCGGTGAAAATTGGAGCCACCATCTGATTACTGTCTGAATTACCTCGGGAATCAAGTTGAATCCCGTCGCTGTAATGCCAATCTTGAATATGACGTCCCGGAGCAGGAGTCATTTGGTAGAGTGGGTTATCAAGGTCTTGCATAAACAAAACGGGGTTGATAGAGGATGTTGTAGCACCCGGTAACCCCCATGCCATACGAATTGGCAAATCTAAGTAGAAATCTGATTCGAAAGGATCAATGAGGGTGTTGCCGTTCATACGAAGAACTTGAGGACCATCTGAATTACCATCCTCGAGAAGTATTTCGATGTAAGGACTATCGGTCCAAGCAGTACCATTCCTTGGAGAATAATACACCGTTAGATCACTTCGATCATCCGCCAAGTCGATTCGGAAATAGTCAATGTTTCGCCATCCATTGGCATCATTTGCTTCAACGATGAGATGGTATTCGTTACCGGCAAACATTGTTTGATTCCACTTTCCTTTGTATTGTGCGGATTGGGTTGTCTTCAAGAAACGATTCTCTTCAGAATCATCAATGAAGAAATTCCGAATTACTGGGTATTTGGAGTTCATAGAAACATACGTGAAATGGTCATTCTCAATTCCAGGAGCCCCACCGTCAATTGGATTTCCAGCTTTATCAAACCCTTCAACCCAAATGCTGACTTTACCAACTAAACTTTTACCGGCATTCGCATAATCGTTAAATTCGGCTGAGTAATTGGCAAAGGGAGCGGCACCATCGCTGTATGCGACGACTGTGATGTATTCCTCTGCATCTGCTATGCCGTTCGAATTACTGTCGTGGTCATATTCAACCCAAATCTTTAGATTAAGTGATTCGGGAGGGTTTGGTAAATCACTCGCATTCAAACGGATTTTCTGATTTTCTGAAGGTGTAACCCATGTATCGTCAATCATGACTCGCCAGTTGCTGGCAATGTTTTCGTCAACTTGGCCGTTGAGAATACGGACATCAAGCAAGTTCGGGTCAAGTGTATCGATTGAGAGGTTAAATGGGATGGCACACGCACTATCCGGACGGAATTCTGGTGCAGAGCAGAGGGTCTCGCCACCTTCATAGCCATCGATACGGAATCGGTAAGTGTCTTGTCCTGCAGCCATTCCAAGGTCAACGTCCCAGTTAAAGTCACCAGTTGGTATACCTGATTGGTTCGCCACAGAAAACCATTCGATGGAAATATTTCCACCGGTATTATTGGTTATCTTTTGTTCAAGAACCATGAAATATTTACTTGGATCAGGAGAGATTGATAAATCTTCAAGGCGTATTGATCCAACAAGCGTTACAGTTTGGCCTGAGGTTCCGGCATCGAGGTTTTGAACAATGCCAATATTATTGAGCACTTGGAACGATGTGATAATCACATCGTTTTCTACAGCATTACCTCCACTTGGAGCGAGTAGCGTAGCGTCTGGAAGTCCACTGACTCCATTTGATGCGTTAAGGCCAGCATAGATGCGTACTTCATCGGTATCTTCCCAATTTGGATTCACTATAAACCTCCAAGTAATCTGCTTACCGTCAGTGATATCGACTGCGCTGGATGATTCAAGACTGAGAAGATCATCGACATCAGATGCTTCGGAGAAGAGCAAGGTGTCGCTGTAATCCAAAACTACATTGCCGGTTTGGGATTCAAAGGTCAAGGTTGCTACAGACAAATCAGCACCTGTAAGGGGGCTCACTGTATGAGTGGTCACAATCTCATAGATTCCGCCGTTTGGGTACAACCCAATTGGGTTACCGACTAAACTAATGGAATTATCATACCCGCTCGAGGTTGAAATTTGCAGGTTTGAAAGAGTCACTCCTCCACCGATTGAACCGGTAACCTTCAGTTCTACTTCTGCAGTGGAACCACCATCCCACAAAGCAACACCTTTGTTCAATTCACGGTCTAAGCCATCTGCATTACCCAACGAAACTGAATAATTGTATACAATATCAAGGTCTCGCACAACCATTTGAGCGCCTGTAGAAGCATTTAGTGAATCGACCCGCAATCGGTAGGTCTGCCATCCGCGTAGTCGATCTTGGTCATACGCGTCGTAATGATAAATTGGAACCAAAGCATTCGAAAGAAGAGAATTGAGTGCTGCCTTCAAATCTATCGATTCAGTGACATACTCAGGGAAAAGAAGGGTCGTGTTCTCGACTGAACCGAGGAACACCTCATAAGTCCCTGACAAAAGAGTAAGGTTGAAGCCTTCGTTTTGGTCATCGATGGAGTGGATCTCAATCTGGTCAAAAGCAAAGTCGACAGAGGTGACTTCTGCACCCTTTGGAAGCATGAACATGGCACCTTCTGCAACGCCGCTGCTGTCGATCGTTAGAGTTGAAGAAGATTGACCGTAATTGACGTCATTAATCTTACTCTGCAAGAAATTTGTTTGTCGCCCAAATCCGCCAAAAGCAGGTTCTTCAAAGCCCCACTCTACGATTCCATCGTTTGCAATATCCAATTGGACGTTTTCAGTATGGTGGCCAAAGGTTAGATCAAACCAAATGCCTCCAACATTACACGCATTTTGATAAGAAACAAGAGAGTTGAAACCGAACAAAGGTTCATCCAGAATGTATTCAGTACCACTTTCGGCACCAATCAAACCATTACCTCCAATACCCAAGATATCTATACTGGGTATTTCAGAACAATCATCTTGAATAAAAGGGGTAATTCGAGTAATAGGACGGTCGAAACTACTTCGTTCAAGCACTGGTGAATAGGTGGTATCGGTAAGGAGGGGAACGTAAGTCATCGGCATACCATTGCCTGGGGATTCCCAAACACCATTGACGATATTCTCCATCATATCGGTACTTTGGTTGAATCCAGTGCCGACTCGAGTCCCAATACTGAAACCATGGAATACAGGAGATGAGAGGCGACTCGGGCCGGAGTCAAACGTAAATTTGAAATTAATTGTAGGGTACCTTGTCGAATTAATATCCCAAAGTTCGATTATTTTTCCTTGGAGATTGGTCATAGCCTTTCCATTCCGGTCGACAACAGTTTGGCTCGTCATTGGATCAATAACTTCTAAAGAAATAGTTGCTGAACTGGTCGTCTCAGATTCAATCGTTATGATTCCGAAGCCATTCGGTTGATTCTCACCGCTTGAAACAGACGGTAAGAAACCATTAATCGATAGATCTGCAGATTGAGGCAAGGGGTCGCCAACACGGAAATTGTCGATATACCACCCTGCTTTTCCACCATCAGCACCTCCAATATTATTATCCTCCATAATGAAACGGAATTGAACATATTGTCCGACGTATGGAATCAAATCAATGGCAATGTTCGCCCAGCCAGTAGGGTTGGAAACCGAAGTAGAAGATCCTGCGAGCCCATAATCGCCTTGCCCGAGACCTTGGCACCGAGCATCGATTTGCCCTACACTTGACGAACCCGAACCTACTGAATAGTATCCATTTCCAAAACCGACTCCTGAACTGTTTGAAAGATCAATATCGATTGAAGAAAAACCTGCAGGGTCATTGTCAACAAAATCGTCATTGTATGAGGAGCGGATTTGCATATAGGCGCAATCACGATAGTAAACTGGAGGGTTTGCGCCGCTACCTGTCTCCAAATCAATGTCATGCCATGAGTCAAAGAAAGCCATATGGTTTTTCAAAGACGAGTCGACGAAAATTGAAGCGGATGTCATCCGGTATGTAATGCCATTTTGGCCGGCCCATTCATTGGTATAATCCTCGTCCGTCAATCCTGTACCCCAGCAATAGACTCCACTTGAACAGTCAGGAACGTTGGAGTTTGGCCCTACTGTCATGGAATCGATCATACCGTGGTCCCAACCGTATTGGTTTTGGCTGAAAGCACGATGGTCGAGGAAATTAGATTGAGTTTCTTCGAAATCGGTAAGGAATCCCTCCGCCTTCAATTTAACAGGAACGGCATTGGAGCCTTCTTCATACGTGAAATGAGAAACGTTGGAAAATTTAGTGAGTTGGTTATTATACATCGGATTCCAAACACGCGGAATCGTTTCAATGTCAATACGTGTATTCGAACTGTGTTCAACCATGTTCGTTGAAATATCAAATGAAGCACTCGTAACAGTTTCAGAGGCCGGGAGGTGAATGGTGCCTGATTCATTATCTACAAACGCAGTACCGTCTCGCAAAATAATATCTATGCTGCTGTTTCCATTTCCAAAAGTAGTTACATTTGCTGCTGCAGCAAATGGCGCTAATATCATCAAGAGAACAAGGAACAATGGGGTTTTCAATCGTCGATTATTACTGGTCATAGATTCACCTGTTCTTTGACCGAAGATTCCTTCACCTATAATCACAACGGACTCTTGCACCATGAGCCCCTCCTACGGAGGGGTCATTGCGACGACTGGAATCAGAGTTCAACAACTCGTCTTTGACTCCAAGCCTTCTGCGTGATTTGGTCTAAACCACCGAGTCGGTTTTCACTCTTTTCAAGCCATTCTAAATTAGCAATAGTGGTTGGAAGCGAAGGACCAAGAGCATCACACACCTCTGGCCCAATACTCAATTCCAAGGTCCCTAAAGCTTGAGCCATGTGCATAATGGTGGTCTTGTCAAATCCTAATAACGGTCTTAATACTTGCAAAGAGGTTACCATTTCAATCGCCCCAAGGTTTCCTAAAGTTTGAGATGAAACTTGACCAAGATTCTCGCCGGTTAAAACATGAGTCGCAGCAACCTCTTTCCCCGCCTGCTCTGCTAAACAACTGTACAATCGCTTCATGTGAATGAAATACTCTGTATGGCACCATTTTTTAGTAAACAGAGCTAATTGTTCTGCAACGGGCACAACCGTTAATTTTCTTGACATCTGGTGACGCGCTGCCTCCCCAACAGGGCCTTCCATTTCGAGGAAAAAACGCAGTGCTGCAATGGTTTTATGTTCAGCTTCTGGACCAGTAACTGGTTCTTGCGTACAATGAACTGGGTGTACCGTCCAGCCTTGGTTGAGCATTCGTGCAACCGCAACAGGAGAATCGATACCACCCGATACTAAAGCGATACATACCTTGTCACCCTCCATACTAGGCGCCATGCCCTCAAGGTCAAGAAACCACCTCCGGACCGGATGAACTCCACATGAGTTCTTGAGGGAGAACCTTATCGCCCAATCATGGAACCTTACTCTAAAGAGGCCGCTATGCTCATAGAGCATGTTTTTCCAGGCGATACGAATGCCTACGATACCTTGTTCGGTGGAAGGCTACTTTCTCTGATGGATAAAGCCGGTGGAATCGCATGTGCAAAATTTGCTCATCGTGAATTCGTAACTATTTCGATTGATGCATTGACCTTTATTGCTCCAGCACGGCAAGGCGACTTGCTCGAAGTGACAGGAAAAGTGGTGTTCACCAGCAGCCATACCGCATGTACAAAGGTAACTGCAGTAGCAGTCAATAAGGCCAATTGGGAAAAGAAGAAAATCTGTGAAGGGTTCTTCTTTTTCGTTGCCATTGATTCGATGATGCGACCTATTCCAATCCCGCAATTTGTGATAGAAGATGAATCCGAACAAGAGGATTGGGATCATGCACAAAATATTCGTGAACAGATGTTGGCAAAAAGGAAGAAGTAAGTTCACCCCTACCTTCATGTGACCCATATTGGTGGACGAAGCATGCCTGTCCTCAACATCGCTATGATTGGGACCGATGATTTAGCCCGAGAAATTGCGAAACCAACGGATCAAAGAGACGTACATACCTATGTCCATAAAGAATCAGGACAGGATGGACCTCGTATTCTTTCCATCATTCGCCCAGCGAAATACCCCGAGCGTCTCCGCCCCTTTTTGAATGCACTTTCAGCCGCCAGAGTGGGCCTTCTTGAAGTCACAGGAATCGATGCAACTCTTGGCGAGTCTTTGGTTGCTTTTGCCAGCGCTAATATCACCAAAGGAATTGCTGTAATCAATGCACCAGAAGGAGAATGGGTCGATGAAGATAAAGTCAAGATGTTCTTCAAGCAAGCAGGCTTAGGAGAATGGACGTTCGGTTCGATGGATGGCATTCAATTACGCAACACATTGTATCAGCACATGGATGACATGTCAGAGATTTTGTTATTGAATGCAGCCGCCCCACTGGTGATTCCTGTCGACCAACACTTCAACGTCAAAGGAATTGGTTTGGTGGCTATTGGCTATGTTCAATCCGGTACGGTAAATGTGCATGATGACCTGGTATTACTGCCGGCAAATGGCACTGGAAACGCCAAATCCCTGCAGGTAATGGATGATGACGTGGCTGCGGCGGTGGCTGGTGACCGGGTTGGTCTTGCCTTACGTAATGCGAAAGAGGAACATTTGGGGAGTGGAACTCTTTTGGTTCGACCTGCTGTTGAAGATAAGAAAACAAACACAAGTATTCCTCTGGCTGTCGTTGCTCACAATCACTCCATGATGAAGTTGAGCAGGTCTCCTTTCCAAAAGCGAGTCCTCGCAGAGGGTGATGTTGTACACGCAAGTGTAGATTTGCAATTCGTTGTTGGCCGAGTAGGTGCCATCAATGGAGATGAAATGGAGGTGGTTTGGGAAGCACCGTTATTTATCCGTAGAGAGAATCCAGAGGCCACCCTTATTGCTCAACTCGATTCGAAACCTCGAATCATGGGCCACGCAATACTTACGCTCTTTGATGAGGATTCGGCGTAGAAAAAATGGTCGGATTATCGCCATTAAAATACATTCAACTATCGGTGGTTTGATAACCCAGCACAATCGGTTTGCGCGCTGGGATGCGCATTAATGTTCAGGAGGAAGGTCCTGCGAGTGCAGAAGACCATGAGGTCTTCAGAGCGTTGCACTTAGCAGGTTCGGGTAAAGTACGAGCTTCGGTTGATGAGCGTATGCTTTCACTCGAAACTCGACGCGGTCATGCCTTGGATTTGCGCCTTTCAAACATAACTCGCGTTCATCACCACCACACACGTCTCGTTCCATTTACCTATGCAATGTTTGGATGTGGGCTCATTTATGCCTCCAAACGCATATTGATACCTGATACATTACAAATTTTAAGTGCAATCTTAGGTGTTGCTATGATTCTGGGTTGGTTTGGAACTCGTAAACCAACACTCACTCTCGATACTGAAGTTGGCGATTGCCACACAATAACTGGCAATGATGCTTCATTGATGCGGTTGTCAACACTACTCAAACGCCTCGAAAGTGGAATGGGGCTTGAAGAAGCGAGAATTGGTTTGGAGATTCTTGACAGAGATATGGAATTTCCTCGTACAGCACTGCTCCATCATCAAGAGGTTCCTGTGGAACCAGTCCGTTTGAATGCGCCTGAATCGATTTCATCGTTCCTTTCAACCAACCTTTCAGAAGACGAAGACTCTAAATCGGTTATGCCATTCAATCTCTTCGGCGAGGATATAGATTTAGATTTTGAGGAAACTGAAAAGAAAGTTACGCCGTGGAGTCAGAACGAAAACCGAACGACTGAGCCTCCTCGTCCAATTACGGAACATGGGCTTTTACAACGTGGAATTGCAAATGCACATGACCGACGTGGTTCACTCGGAACGAATCACCGCCAACCTGCGCAGCAGTATCAGCCTCTTGACCAGCAATTTATTGCTCATCCACATACACCTCATCCGGCTTATTCGAACCAATTGCCAGCACCATCCTACCAACACATCGCACAAGCGACCAATGTCGATATGCCTCACGTATCTCAATCACCTCAGCCGACTGAAGTACCGAGCATGTACATGCCGAGTTTTGTTGGGAAAGAGGGAGCTCATGTCCCTGGCCATTCTCCATCGATGAATATTCAAACGCATTCAGACTTTGAAACATTCCGTTCACCTGATGCTGTTCTTCCAAGTGTTGAGGTTGAGGAACAAACATCACTGATTGAAAATGCACGTCGCCAAACTCCTGAACTCCCCGTGATTCCAAATCAAAAGAAACCTCGAGTCCAAAAGATGAACAGTCGGTTGCGGCCAAAAGGCGGAACTCGTCCAGAATCTCGCCTACGTCCGAAGGTTCGTTCGCAAACAGGGCATACAAGCAGAATCCGAGAAATGGTTGGTCCGGCAGCGGCTCAGTTGCTCGGGAATGCCACAAGTTTAGCAAGCCGATTACTCCATGGTCGAGCGGCGGACCAGCGAAGCAGCGGTTCCTCTTCGACTCAGGAACTTCGCCAACGTTCGGCGCAAATTCATCAATCAGAAGCAATTGAATCAATCCTCAATTTAGCTCAAAGCCGTGGAGGAGATTTACCCGATCATGAAATTCAGCCTATGCTCGAACATCTGGGTCGCCGTCACACATTCTTAGAGCAAGAGTTACAAGAAATGCAAGAAGTTGCACCGGTGCTCGATGAAATTACATTCGATGAACTAAAAGACAGTAAAACACACCATGCAGAACATGCTGGTGAAGCAGGTCTTCCTCGAATCGACCTCTAATTCAGTTGAGCATCTGCCCAAACATAGACAAGCGTTGATTGAAACGTTCTTCTGACATCGAACGTAAGCCTTCAATACCAAATGACTCCAAAGTGAAACTTGCACTGACCGTAGCAGAGAGTAACGCTTGGCGTAATTCATCTCGGCTCAAAGTGCCAGAACCTGATGCCAAGTGTGCTGCAATCGAACCGGCAAATGTGTCACCACATCCGGTCGGATCCACCACTTTCTCAGTCGGAAATGCTGGGAGAGAAATAATATCTGGGCCGTGAAAAGCAATTACCCCGTGTTCACCGCGTTTTACGACGAGGGTTTGAACACCGATCATTTCGATAACTTTGCGAGCAGCACGAATCAAATTCTCGTCGTCAGCTAGCATTCGAACTTCACCATCATTGATGATGATGAGGTCGACTTTTTTCAT
>Ga0115000_10001132_pt1 | contig 24146 bp, 8 predicted proteins | sample ArcticOcean_MG_C_6_FD_89690 | JGI IMG/M metagenome (GOLD analysis project Ga0115000, IMG submission 89690) | Marine microbial communities from western Arctic Ocean - ArcticOcean_MG_CB8_128 | ecosystem: Environmental > Aquatic > Marine > Oceanic | place: Arctic Ocean: Canada Basin | collected... | reverse complement strand
TGCTCCTCGCGGCCGACGTCGAGCAATTGGCGAAGCGCCACTTCCCGCGGTCCGAGGTCGACATGGCGGTGCGCGACGGGCGGCTGGCCGAGGTCGTCTGGGCCAAGCTCATCCTGGTCGGCGACGACGACGGTGCGCAGCCGCCCACGCTCCAGGTGCCCGAGGTCGCGCGCGAACGGGCGGCGGCCGTGCGCCTCGCGATGGAGGTCTACTGCGCGCTCCTCGTCCAGCGGGCGTGTAAGGGCTTCGACGCGGCCAGCCTCTTCCGCCGGACCATGGCAAGAGTCAAGGAGCGCGACCGCCAGCGCGCGGGGGTCGCGGTCCAGAGGGCGCAGCGTTTATTAGCGCGGCTCAAGCGCGACGCCGGTTTGTCAAAGTTCCAGGCCGTGGCGCGGGGCCGCGCCTTCCGCAAGCTCCGGAAGAGCGAGATGAAGGCCGCCGCTTTGCTCCAGGCGGCGGCGCGTGGCGTCCGCAAGCGGCGCCAGGACCGCGAGGCCTTAAGGAGAGCCAGGGAGGGCGCGGCCGTCGAGACCGTCTTCCAGGGAGGGCGGCGCGTCGGCGGCTGCGACCTGGTGTTGACCGTGACGCGGTGCGGCATGAACTACAAGTTCGCGGGCCAGGATTTTGCCGCGAACGCGACTTATGTGGGCGTGGTCCAGAAAATGGGCGTCGAGGCCGCGATCAATGCGGCCAACGCCGAGCGTGTTAAAGGCGATCCCATCCTGCGCCTCGGCAAGCCGGAGGACGTGCTGGCCGTGCTCTTGGACCGCCTCGCGCTCGTCGACGCCATCGCCGCGCCGACGAAGGAATTAAGGGGCGGCGGCCGCGTTTTAGTTGTGGACGCCTCGAACCGCGCCAAGGGCGGCGGCCCGAGCCTCTCGAAGCGGGCGGGCCTCGGGCGGCCCCTCGCCGACGGAGCATTGTTGCTGCGCGACTACCACCGCAAGGTCAAGCGCGACACGGAGACGCGGGCCGCACGGGGCCTCGGGCCGCGGCAGCTCTCAGTCATCGCGGTGCAGAAGGCCAAGGCGGCCTTCAAGGCCCGCCTCGGGTCGAACCCCGTCTCGGCCAAGGTCCTCGCCGCGCGGAAGAAGGAGGCGCGGAAGCGGCTCGAGGCGCAGAAGGACGCGGAGTAACATATTGTATTTGAGGCGCTAGCCCGGACGCTGGCGATTGTACATGGAGGCGCTAAAACACATGTGCCCGAAATACCGCACTAGCTCAAAACACGCCAGACTAGTAAACTACTCGCTGCCGGGCGGCCGGGCCCGCGACACGCGACGACACTGACAAGCTCGTCAAAACGGGTTTCAAAGACGGGGAAACAACAAAAAAAGCAGTGTGAGTTTAAGCACGTCACACCCACCTAACACCACGCCCGCAACAAACCGACCGACGACGAGAGATAAACCCATCTATCTGATCAGTGACAGACTTTGCAGCATGATTGAAAGAGACACCTTCACGCTCTGGGCCTGGGCCTGCGCCATGGCCGTCCTCAGCGCGGCGTTTACGCTCGCCGTCCAGCCCTTGTTCGAGCGCTGGGGCGCGGCGCAGAAGTGGTGGCCGCAGACATTAGTTTTGCAGTGCCACATCTGTCTCTCGGTGGAAATTCCAAAGGAAACGACGCCAAGGTTCCCAAATGGTGCCGACGACGAGCTCTGCCTGAAGCATTGGGCCACCGGTATTATGTGCATGATGTTCCACGGAACCTGCGGCGCGCTCATGATTCCGGTCGCGATCTACGGATGGGAGGCGAGCCCGTTCTTTCAAGGGCGTCGTGCAGGTGTCGTGTTTGGCGGAGCAGGCGAAGATTTTGTTCGCCGAGGCGGAGGAGAACAATTTGGGTCTCGAGGCGTTGAATGCGAGGTGGTTGTGGTGGTCCACGTGTAGCCTGTGCGAGCAAGACTACCACAGCGTCGTGGCGTGCGCGCTCGGGTGGGCGTGCTGGAAGACATACGTGGGTCGGCCGGAGGCGAACTAACCTCGGCAATTTGCGATAGCGTTGCTTGGGCACGGTTTTTACGCTGCAGGACACTACCAGCACGCGTTGTCCGTGAATGAGGCCGAGTTGTCTATGCTGCGGCGCATTGGCGCGTCAGAAGAAGACTTGCTCGTCGTGCAGACCAATCTTGCGAACACGTATGCTAATAGCGGACGGCTTGAACAGGCCCTAAAGATCGCGCGAGATGTATACTCTGGACGCATGATGCTCAATGGCGAGGAACATAGACAGACTCTCGTAGCGAAGACCAACTACGCGTCATCCCTTGTTGGTCTACAGCGGTTCGAAGAAGCCAAGTCATTGCTGCGCAAAACAATGCCCGTGGCGCGGCGCGTTCTTGGAAAATTTGATCATCTCACGATCAGGATGAAAATGTGATCATCTCACGGGCGCTCTACACGGACGATGCTGCCACACACGGAACAGATCGCGCACCGCGTTTTGGGGAGGCCACACCCGGTCACAAAAGAAATTGCGACCAAGCTGCGAGACTCGCGAGCCGCACTCCGCGCCCGATCATCTGCCCGATCCGCGTCGCCCTAGCTAGTAAGACAAGACACTATTTTCAATTCAACTTAGTCGTCCAGCTGCGACAGCATCGCCACGCCGCGCTGCACCCAGTGCGCCTCGGGCACGTCCGAGGGCACGAAGATGTCGAGGATGAAGTTCGTCGAGTGGCCCGTCGTGGCCAGGATGCCGCGCCGGTCGCCCGTCTTGTAGACCGGGCACAGGTACGAGGGCGGGTGCCTAATTTGGACCGTCTGCTTCGGCTGGAACCACATGAGCGGTGCGGTCGTGAACAACACCTTCGGTTCACTCTCCAAAATCTTCTTCTGCTTCTTGTCCCAGCGCGCGCCCTCGAAAAAGAAGCCGTAGACGTAGACGCCTAACGCGGGCGGCTTGGCGTACGAAGAGGCCTGAAGCATCTCGAACTGCAAGCCGATGGCGTCGATCGGAATCGTCTCCGCCCGCGAGTAGTTCTGCTTACTTGCAGTCATGAAGGCGTGCTGGAAGAAGAAGGCCGAGATCCAGTAGGTCGAGGGCGGCTTGTCGCAGAGCCACTCGTTCAGGAAGTTCAACCGCTCGAGCAAGTCCGTCACGTAGCCGGCCAAAGGCTTGAAGGACGGGTACGACTTGGCCTTCCACATCAAGGGAATGGCGCCGTAGACGAGGGAGTCGCCTAAAGCTTCCAGCGGCCCGCTCATGACCACGATGCCCTTGACCGCTTTCTCCACATCCACGAGCGACTTCTGGATGCAATTTGTGAGGTTGTTGAACCTTGCTAATTCCTGGCACAAGACGGTGTTCATGGACTGCTCCCAGAGCACCGGGTACGAGATGGCGGCCTGCTCCATGTCGTAGGCTGCAGGAAGCTTCTCCTTGATGTCGCCCGCGGTCGCGGCGATGGTCGCGTCCTTGTCGCCACTTCCGCCGCCGCCGCCGCCGCCCTCGCACAGGAGGCAGGTGGCGAACATGGCGTTCGTTTCCTTGGTGTCCTTCGTGATGTTGGCGTTCTCGTGGAAGCCGAAGATTTCGGGCGGGGCCACTAGAGGTAGACCTTCAATCTCCACCAGGAACTCATCTCTACTCTCAACACCAGGAGTGGTGAAGGTGCCGGACGGACTCATCTTGTAGCCCGTCTCCAACACATCTTCGTTGAAGAAGCGCTCCATGATGGAGTTCAACGTGATCCTATCCTTGCCGTCCGTGACGCGGCCGCCGTAGTTGCACTCCCCGATGCAGTACTTCAACGCTTTAAACGGTGTCTCCTCGTTCTCCTCCAGAAAGGCGAAGAGCTGCTGCAAGGAAATGAGCATGTCGGACTCGTTGAAGCCGTACGCAATGTTCCAGCCCAGCGGACCGTAGAGCCGCCGCTCCTGGAGCAACGCGTGGAACATGCACAGGGAGTAGCACAATTTCCGGAACTTCTCCGGCTTGGTGTTGGATTCTAAATAACCCTTGTTCACCAGGGGCGCCGCGGAGTAGGACCCGACGAGGTTGGCCCTTAGACCCTTGGGCGGCTCGATGGCCATCTTGATGCCGTTCTGCAATACAGCGGTAGGAAACACGGGCGACGGGCACGTCGTGCACCACAGCCGGAAGTTCTCGTGGGGCCGCGGCTCGCTCAAACTTTCGCAAATGGCCTCGAAGCGCGTCATGAACGACTCGGCCAAATGGCAATTCTGTAACACGACCCACGAGCCCTCCTTCCTCGATTTGGCGATCAAGGCTTCGGCCACGGGCCCCTGGCCCTGGCCCAAGGAAATGGGCCCGACTTCCCGTCCAATCGCCTCCGCGGCTTCTAAGACGGAGCCCATGGGGTCCGAACCCGGTGCTAATACAAACACGAGAGGCTGCACACATGAAGACTCGTCATAACACGCTTGCAAGTCGAAGGGCGGCGGTCGCACGAACTCCTCGCCCATTTCTCCAATCACGAACTTCTGCACTCCTAATACCACTTTGTCCGGGCGCATGCACCGCAAAACACATAGTCTCTTCAAACCAGTCAACTTGTCCCACTTGCCCGGTAAACTCTCATCTTGGGGCTCAATGGAGTCGTACAACTTGCGCCACTGGTGCGGCACGTTGTCGACGTGGGCCCTCAGACCCTTAAAGGCCGGGATGTCGTCCAATAAACAGATCTCGTTCCACAGCTTCGGCGCCAGCCAGTCCTGGGCCGGGTTGTCGTGGGGGTTGTCTAGGGACACGCCGCCCGTCAGGAAGAAGAGCCACTCGGCGTCGTCCAGTTCGTCCTTGCCCTGCAGGATTCTTATCGTTAAAACGAAGGAGAACAGCAGCTTGTCCTTTTCGAGCAACGAGCGGCAGATGTTCTTGTATAACGAATAAATGAAGTGGTTGAAGAGGATGTCTAGTCTTGTCGGAACGTCGGAAGCCGGCTCGCTGTTCTTGATGGAGGCCACGAAGAGGTTGATGAACCAGTCCAACGAATAGCTGTAGACGGGCTCGATGTTCTCTAACGTGGAAATGCAGAAGAACAAGACTTGCGTGCTGTACGCTACGGACGTGTAGCCCTTCCGCACAGTGTCGATTTCGATCTCCGTCTTTTCCGCCACAGCTTGCTTGGCCTTGATGTCGTCAGACGTGATCTTGGATTGGTTCAAAGTAACAATAGCGGTTTCATTCTCCAAAATATTGCCTTCGCCACTGAGAATCTCGAGAATCTCGTCCTCGATCTCCTTCAGCTTTCGTTTGTTCTCGGCGCCTTCCAAGACCAACTCGTTCTTCTTCTCCTCCAGATCGGCGCGTTCCCTAGCGACGACCACGCCGAGGAGCTGGTCTTGCAACCCTTGCGGCGTGATCATGAAGTTCAACAAGGTGACTTTGACCGAGGTCTCCGGGACGTAGTGCGGGTTCCGCAGTTTCGTACATATATAAAACCTAAACAGTTCACTGTATTCAATGGTAGCGTCGCCCAGTCGGATGCAGTCCACGCCTCCTTGCTTAAAAATCTGTTTCAAGAGTAAGGGTTCGAGCGTCGCGTCTAAGACTTCCCCCACATCTTCCAGCAACACGGGAAAGCCGAACTGGATGGCCGACTCCATGTTGCGCATGTACTCGCCCGTCATTTTTAAGACGTTCAGTTTGTTGGGTGCCTCCATCTGGCGAATCCATTTATTGGCTTGGCCTTGCGGGTCGATGATGAGGGGCCACCGCCGCGCCGCGAAGATGGTAATGGCGTTTTCTACGGAGAAGTCATCGGTAGGCAGGCCCTCGATGTTCCACTGGCGCACTTTCACGGCGTCGCCCAGCGTGTTGATCAGCGTCGGCTTCTCGGACGAGGGCACGCTCAGCTTCTTGGACATGGTGACCCAGTCGGCCATCTGGCGCTGGCGAAAGGTCGAGGTGAAGGGGCCCAAGTAGGCCATCAACCCGGCGCTCACTAGTACATCTCCGGTGAGATTCACATAAGCAGCATCCAATTCCTCGACGAAGACGCCCCACTTCGTCTTTTCCCCGCCCAGGCCGTCGATGAGCTTCTTCGCGTTGACCAGTTTCTTGCCGCACAGGTCCACCTGGTCCAGCAAATCCTTCTTCTTCTTCTCGGCCCCGGCCAGATTGGCCTGCAGGGCCCCGAGGTCGTCCTGCACGACCTTGAGGGACGCCTTCTTCTCATTCAATTCGCCCATGGTCACGGCCAGCGACGCCTGGGTCACCGCCAGGGCCTCTTTTTTGGGACCCACGACTTTGGCCACCCGGTCGTAGCACTCCATGGCCAGGACCCACTTGCATAACCCGGCAGCCGCACTCGACGCCTTGGCGGCGCTCTCGGCGTTGAACTTCTCGTTGGGCATGTAGGTCGTGCGAATCGTTTTCATGATCTTGGGGTTGATGTTGTCCTTGTCGTAGTCCTTCAGGCCTTGCACGAAGTTCTTGTCGGCCATCATCTTTTGCGAGGGGCCCCAGTAGTCCATGATCTTCTTGCTCGAGTCGTCGGGGTCCGCTATTTTGACGCCCTTGATCGACAGCATGACGCACACGCCTTCCGCGACGAGCTTCACGGTCGCCGGGGGCTTGCCTAGTTTCCGGACCGCATTAATGTCTTCGTCCTTGATCGTATTCAGGGCCTGGACGGCACTTTCCAGCGCCGGTAGGGCTTCGTCCAAATCCGCCTGGACGGAGTCCACTTCAATTTGCACGATGTCGGCCTCTTTTTGGGCTACCGCGGCCTCCGCGCCGACGATTTCCTCCTGTTCCCGGACGCCGGGCAACTTCGCCTCGATCTCCTCCATCAACGCGTCGGTGGCAATCTGCGCCTCCGCCAGGACCGGCTGAAGGTCCGTGAGCTCGACCTGCATCGTCGCCACGTTGTCCTCCGCGCCGGCGAGCTGCTTCAAGCCGTTCACGTACCGCTCTTTGCCACTGGTGATGTTGTCCCGCTGCTCCTGCAATGCTAGTTTAAAGGCCACGATCAACTCTAGGTAAGACGTAGGCGTCACGTAGGTGATCCGGCCCTGCTCGGCTAAAAAGGTCGCCGCCAAGTCGTGCGCGTTCGTGTGGAAGCTCATGCACATCTCCACGATGGCCGGCCGCACTGCGTCGTCCAACTTCACCTCCTTCAGAAACTTCTCCGCGACCGCGAGGAGAGCGTCGCCCGGCCACGCGGTGAACCAGTCGATGGCGCAGCAGTTGACCAACGAGGGAAACAATCGCAGGCGGTCTCTAAACGCACTTCCAATGGGCGAGAACGCCAGGATGATGTGCAGGTACTGCTTGACGCGCTGGATGAAGTACGCGTACAGTTGCAAAGGGGTCATGTCGCCGGCGGCGCGCCCGAACTGCTCCTTGGCGAAGGGCCGGACCTTTTCACAAATAGCCACTTTCTCATCGCTCGGAAAAATGTTGGGCACCTCGCCAGCGTTCAGCATGTTGTTGATGTCCTCGACGAACGCTTCTCTGGAGATCTGCGTGTCGCTGAAGAGGAACACGAGGGGCCGGTCCCCGGCCCCGGCCTCAATCAGCACGTTCTTCAGATCGTCGCGCCACTCGAGCATGCCGTAAGATTTGGTGATTTCGATCCTAAAAAGTTGGTAGCCGGCCATTTCTGTGGCCAAAATACTCAGACTCTGGCGGCCCGAACCACCGACACCGACTAACAGAGCGTTGCCGCCGGGCATGCGTAGCACGCGCGCAATGCGCGAGACGTGTTCAATAGCGAACATGAACATGACGAGGCCCATGGGCTTCTTGGACGCCGCATTAAAATCATCCAAAGCCGCCTCCGTGCGCTCCCTTAACAGATCCAAGTCGGGCACCTCGGCGTAGGGCCGCTCATCTTCGTCCGCGGCAGTCATGTAGTCGCCCCAGAAGAGCCTTCTCAGGGTCCCGTAGCCCGTCTCCGTTTCGTCGCTCGGCCGTATATGTTCGAACTCAGACTGGAAGTCGCACTTGAAGACCTCCTTGCACATGGTCGCCGCGTGTGCGCACATCCACTGCCTATCAGTATCATCCGTGAGGCGGTCGCCGAACACTCGTAAAGCTTCGTGCGTCCACAGGCGCATCACGCCCGGTTTTGTTGAAAAGTCCTCACTGGGCTCCTGGAGGAGGACGCCTTGTACGACTCTAGAGAAATCTCTGAGGTTAAAGGTGTAGTGGGACTTGGAGGGCGTCGGTAATAGCCCCTTCATGGCCTCTCGGTACGTGCGCATCGTCGCCGTCACCACATTCCCAGCTTGCTGGCACACGTCTCCTGAATATCCGCGCGTGAAGTAAGCCTTGACAATAGTGCTGAAAATCAACGTAAGCGTATCGTCGTCGAAGGAATCCACACATAATAAGGAGAAATGCCGCAGGAAGCGAGGCGTCGTACCGTTCCGGCCGCCTCCGGGCGGCCCCATGGCGCAGCACATTACGGTATCGACAATAGTTACCCAGGACTTCTCCTTGAGGTCGTAGTAGCCGCCAAAATCCACCAATTGCCTTAGTAACTCGATGGGCGGCTGCGCCCCGTACGTCTCGACCTCTGGCATGTTCATGTCGTCCACGAAGATGACGGCCGTCTGGCCCATGGGGGGGCCGAACATGCCCTTCCGCCGCTTCGACAAATTGCCGTCAATGATGTCCTGGGTCATGTGGGCCGAGGTCTTTGCCGAAAACCCGAGCTGGATGGGCTTGAACTTGGCTTGGTACAGTTCGGACGTGACGCACTTGACGACCGAGACGGACTTGCCCGTGCCCGTCGGTCCGCAGACCAGCGGTCGCAAGCCGTGCGTTAATAAAGTGCGGCACATGTAAGATAATTGGGCCGTACAGGCGGTAGGCACCATGATCGTCGAGAACTCGGCCTCTTCATCGATGGCGAACTTGTCGAGCGTATCGATCCAGTTCGTCCACGTACCTTCGCGGGGCAAGTAGCACCAGTCCTGTAAATCGCCCGTATCGGGCAGCGGGCACTCCACTTGCCCGATAAACCCCGTGGCGTCCTCCGTGTAGTCCGGCTTGGTCCACTTTCTCACGGCCAGAGCCGTCGCGACGCCGCCGTACTTCTCGTCGATGACGTCGACGTTCTCCATCACTTCCCTTACGAACAGGGAGTACTTGGCTCGTCCCGCCGCGTCACTTGTAGCTCCGGTGCTCCAGAACAACGCGAAGAGGAAGCAGCACTCTAATTGTTTTTGCCGGGACCCGCCGTCCTCGGGATCCGCGTCGTGCTTGCCCGGGATGGCCGCCGTGAGTAAACATCGGAGCAAGCCGAGGAGACTCGTGAGTAGGTTCGCGTCGCCGGTCGGGCTCATCTCCTTGCAGTTCCGCCGCAAGCACGCCATGGACGGTTCCACGAGCCAGTCGTACAGCGCGGTCAGATGAACCTGTTCTTCTTCACTTAATTCAAAGGGCGGGCCCTCATCGGTAACTTCTTGGTGGTAGTACCCACCCACGGTCCAGCCGCGGACCCACGAGTCCCAGAGCGGCCTTAATCCAAGTTGCTCGGGCTCCATGTAGACCATGCCGCATCTTGAAACAGTCGCGGGACTCGCTACCAATAAGTCCATGGGCTCGAAGATCATGGACATGACGTCGGACATGGCGATGATCTCGCCGGACATGAGGCACAACTTCTTGTTATCATCTAACACCGTGTTCATGTTCTCGATCCAGATCGCGTCCACGGGACCATCTAGTAAAACCCACTTCCGGTCCTCCGGTTTTCCGACTTTAGACTGGGCCGCGTTGCGGTACTGGATGGCTAAGACGCCGTCCGTCCACTCGTGACTCACGGGGTCGAAGCACCCGTAGAGCTGGCCCATCGTGACGGACTTGGGGTTCATCACGAAGGGCACGACGTCCGTCCACTTGCCGTCGTCCGGGTACTCCGCGTGTAATTTAGATAAGGCGTCGGCTAGCACGCGGTACGCGGAGGTCTTGCCCGAGAAGGGGCTCCCGACGATCATGAAGCCGTGGCGCACGACCATCATGTCGTAAATCTGCACGATCTTGCCCCAGAAGTAGTCCGTCAACTGGAAGTTGCGTTCGACGCAGGACTCCGTCGACTTGTCCTTCATGGCCTTTCTATCCGGTTCGGGCAAATCGACGCCCGGGAACAGGTCCGACGTGATGCCGTTGAACAACGGGACGTCGGGCGCCAGGAACTTGGGCGCGTTCACGTCGATGATGGCCCTTAGTACTAAAATGTCCTCGGGGAGGTGGCCCTCGCTCCGCTTCAAGTTGCCCGAGGCTCGTAACACGGCGATGACCGCGCGCATGCCGTAGTCATAATGGGACTGGGCACTGAGCTGCTCGGAGCACAGTTTGTAGGTCGTCACAATCTTGATGGCCATGGCCTTGGCGTCCGTGTAGCCCATGCTATACAGGATGATCTCGCCGATCATGCCGTAGTCGGGCACCATCATGGCCACCGTTCTAAACAGGACCTTGAGGTTGTCCGGGAGCTCGGCGCGGCCGGCGTAGCCCGGGTTCATCGTGATGAAGGGGCAGCACGTCATTCGTAAAGGCAAGTCCGTGCCCTCGAACATAAAGCGCTCGGCCTTCCGCGCTTTAGCCTGCTGGATGGTCAACACTTGCTGCGCGACCACGGATAGCACTTCTAGAATAATGCGGTTGAACTCGTCGAAGCAGGCCCAGGCGCCCGAAGCAGCTAGTCCCTTGAAGAACTTGGCCATGGCTTTATAGTCCAGCCCGTCCGAGCAGTTCGTGACGACGCATTGGATGGCAATGGCCTTGCCCAGATCCTTGGTGGTCTCCGTTTTGCCCGTGCCCGCGGGGCCTTCAGGAGCGCCCCCCAAGTTGAGGTGAATGGCGCCCATCAGCGTTCTATAACATCTATCGGTCAACGGCGTGATCACCAACCGCCCGCAGTTCCCAATGTACTCGTAGGCGTAGAGGATCATGGCGTTGATCATGCGGCAGGGGATCGTTTCCGGTTTCCCCGTCTGGGAACTCACACCTTGGTCGTCCCAGTAGTACCGGAGTTGGGCCTGCCAGTCGAATTCCGTGATGGTATTGATCGAGGTCTTCGAGAGCCACTCCGTGATGTCCCGGTTGTGCACGTCCATCACCACTAGACCGCCCAGCGTGCCTCTGAGTTGCTTGGGGATGTCCCCTCGCACCGTGTCCACCACTTCCAACAGTTCTTCCACGCGCGTCGCGTGCACCGCGGCAATGGCCGCCCCGCCACCGGACTCTATGGCCTTCTCCATGGCCATGACCCACGTGATCTGGTTCACCGTCAAGATCGTTTGCCCGGGCCAATTTCGAAGCCACTGCTTCCGCTCGATTTCAAAAAACTCCTTGACGGACGCGTCCACGGAGTACGCCAGGGACTTCTTCATCATCGTCTCCACTTCGACCAGCCACTTCTCGACGTTCCCACCGCTATCTTTGGGGTTGATCATTTTGTGGTTGCACTCTTTATACGTGAACGGCAAGGCTTCGCCCTTGGGCGGCGGCGCGTCGAAGGCGCCCAGGATGTTCAGGTCGGCGTCGAAATCCAAATGGGCGACGCCGTCGAAGCATTTTTTCATGTGCGGTTGCACCTTCGTGGGGTCCTTCGTCTCCGCCAGGATCTCCAGGAGTTCGTCGTTCGACAGAAAGTAGAAGCGGGGGAAGGCCAGTCGCTTCGTTTCCAAATAGTCGCTCAAACCCCGTTCAATAATCTCTAATTTTTCACAGGCGTCCGTCAACGACGCGAGCAGCCCGGGCCGGGCCGCCACCGCGAGAACGGCGGGCTCCCGGGCCGTCGCCGCCATGGACACGATCCAGACGCCGTTCACGACTTTGAACATGGAGCTCTCCGTGGGGAGTTGCTTGGAGATGTCGTCCGAGGAAAAAATGGGTTCGAGGTAGAGCCAGGCGGCCTGCACCTTCAACCAGTTGTCGATGATGTCCTGTAAACTCGTGAGCGTATGCTCCCACGCGTCCACGCGCGTTAAGAAGGGCTTGACGTATCTGGAACCGTGCATGGCCTGGGTCTTCACGGTCTGGTCATCGAGCTCCTGCTGGATCTCGTCGATGCCTTCCAAGATGCGCCCGGTGCGCCACTCTTTGGTGCCGAAGACAGCGTCCGACCAATTGAGCTCCATCTTCGCCAAGGCCTTCTCTAAAGCAGCTTCCTTAGACGCAGCCACGCACGTGTCTTCGATCAGATGCACGTAATGGTTCAAACCCACATCCATCAACTGCATCATGTTCGTGCCCGGAGTCACGGTGAACTCCTGTTTGGTCGTCGCCTTGATCTCGTCCCAGTGCCGCTGCTGCATGCCCGGCTCGCAGACCAACAGCATGAGGGGCGCCTCGTCGTCCTCGAACGACTTGGCCTCCTGCATCAGCAATTTGCAGCACCGGCACGCGGCTTCCCGCGACTCGCCTTTCTTCTCCAGGACTTTCGCGACCCGTGTCAATTGGGAGCCGAACTCGCCCGCCTTGGACGCGGCGGCCTCGGAGTCCACTTGGGCTAAAGGAAGCTCGTGCCACGCGTGAGACTGCTCGACCCATTCTTTAGCACACGTCCACAGCTTGTCCAATGGTCCGAACTCCTTCGTGAGGGTCTTCAATCGTTCTTCGAAGTCCGTGCCTTCCATCTCCAGGACTTCCTCTTGGGCTAGAATATCTTCGGATTCACACGTAGCGGTTTCGAGGCCATTTCGGATGGACGTGACTTTTTTGGTCACTGTCGGGATATTGCCGGGCGCCAACGAATTCTCTTCCGCCAGGGCCTCCACCAAGGTCTCGAGCCGGTCGACCTCCCGCCCCAGCGCGTCGTTCTTCCCCTCGACGACGGCCTTCAAATGGTACGTGCGCGCGTTCTGCAGATCGTCGGACCGCTTCAGGAACTGGGCCATGTCCCCGGGCCAGTTGTACGTCTCACTACACAACTGGAGGTCCTCCTTGGCCATCTTGTGGTCCTGGGTTAGTAAGAACTTCTGCCTTTGGTAGATTTCTTCCCGGTATTCGAACTCCAAATGCTCGAGGAGCACCGTGGCCTCCTCGGCGTACTCCTTGAGGGCCCCGAGCTCCTCGGACGTCGTCGGTTCCTCGGTCAGTTTCTGGGCGATGCGGTCGTAGCGCCGATTGGCGTCGCGCATGTGGTCGCGGTTGTCGGCCGCGACCGCCTCCGCGATCATCTTTATCAAAGTTTCCGCCTTCGTCGCGAGCTCCTCCTTCGCTTCTGAAGCTAAGACCCTGAAGAGAGGTGCATCTTCCACATCTAATGTAGAGCTTCGGATCCGGGCCGCGAGGTCCCTCAGATATTTCGTCTTCTTCGACAGCAGACCCATGGCATCGCTCGTGGCGCCCTCCTCGATGTCGTCCATGCGCCCGGCGTCGCCCGTGTCCTCCGGGTCCCGCCTATGGGTTTCTATTAATTTAACGACCTCCTGGTATAAGGTGCGATCCGTTAAAGTGGAAAAGGCGTCGAAGCGCGGTACCAAAGCCTGGGGCGTCTCGAAGCGCCGTCGGAGACACTCTCGAACTCTACCCTTCATGGCCTCGACGACCTCGTCCGTTAAAGAGGCGGTCGCGGGGCCCAGGCTCCGCGTCTCCTGAACAAAAGGTGCCGGCGCGGGCGCATCATTCAGCGAGTCGACGGAGGCTACACTGACTTCGTCGTCCCCCAAGACCGACAAGCGCTTCGGCTGCTCGATGACCGGTCTCAAATTCTCTTGGTCGACGCGCGGGAATTCTCGGGAGGCTAAGACGCACGCGTCGATGCAGCCGCAGAGGCGCTCCTCCAAGACCTCCAGCGAGGGTTCCAGTTCTACAACACCGTCACCGCCCACCACGAGCTTCAGCTCCAGCGCACTCTCCAGGGAAATACCCGTTTCGTCCGAGTCGTGCCTTTCTAAAAACGAAGCGAACACTCCTAAAGATTCTTCAACTAAAGCTCGGAGCTGCGTCGACATGAGCATGTTCGCACAATCCAGGACCGACGCCTCCCGTAATCTTTGAGCTTTCATACGTTTGGGCGAGGGCGGCTTGCCCTCCCGGACGCGGCCCGTCCCATCATAGAAGTCCGGCCGCCCTAAGCCGTCGGGACCGTACGTGCCCACGAACCACCGGTCGAACTCGTCCGCCGCCCGGTCGCCCGCCAACGAACCGTCCAAGATGTCGGGGCCCTCGTACCTTGTGACCCACCACTGCTTCACTTCCTTCCCTAAAGATGCGTGGTCGTTCGCTATGCTTTGGGAGAGGCCCTCGTCGAGATGGGCCGCGAGCAAAGCCGCGCAGGCCGGGACCCACTCTTCCGTTAAAGCTCTTCGCACCGCTTTGGCTCGTCCATCGATGTGCGTGCAGAAGGCCTCGAGCGATAAAGGCAAGCGTTTTCTAAAGGAGTCCGTGGAGACGTCCGTCAGCAGCACGCGGGAGAAGGCGGGCCGCGTCGGTTGGCTTGAACTCGCCGAAGAAATGGACTGCCGCATCGACTGGCGCTCCCGCGCCCGCCGCGGCAAGAGCCAGGCCTCATGTAAATCATACATGACTCGGTCCACCGTTCTCAGTCGATCCACTGCGTGGTGCTTCGCGACGTGCACGTTCCTTCGATTCACGCCCGTATCTCGAAGCACGACCCATTTCTGAGTTTTGAATTCGTCGCAGGTCCACCACCGGGGCGTCGCGTTGAGGCGCCGCGGGTCGATGCTCAGCAAACTCTGTTGCGTGCCATCCCTTAACTCGTAGTCGACCATAGAGCGCGCGACGCCGTCGGCGAACGCTAATTTGGTCTCCGCTAAAGCGTCGTCCGCCACGGCCTCGGCGCGCTCCACCGCTTGGATGGACCAGGGCTGCACCTCGCCCTCGTACTGCTCGATGGCGTGCTCCGTAGCCGGGTCGTGCACTTTTTGTGAGGAAAGCACTCTAGCGCGTTCCCGCAACAAAGACTGGGGCGGCGCGACGCGGCCCGCGATGCCGCCCAGCCACGTGTCCGGTAACGCATGGATCGGCCGCCGCGTCCCCGCCCCCGCCGCGTGGGCCGCGCCCCGTTCGGTTAAAGAACGGACGCGCGCCCAGTACTTATCAACAGTATCCTGGTACAACACGACTTGCGTCTCCGCGGACTCCACGATCGGAGGCCGGGGCTTCTCCTTCTTTCCTTTGGGAACGGCCGTCCACGTGAGGGGGTCCCATTCTTGGGGAGCTGTGCCAACGGCCGCGTCGACCGTATACAGGGTCTCGCCCCGCGCGTCGCGCCGCGCCACCCGTTTTCTATCTTCATTATCTTTGCGCCGCTTCTGACCTTCTAGCTTGGAAATCTCGCCGGCCTTCTCCAGTGCCGTTATCGAACCTATCGACGTCCGGTGCGTCTCCGCGTCCTCTAAATATAAGCGGGCCGTGTCCTGCGCCTGGTAGCCCACCGGCGCGATCCGCGCTAGAGATGCCGTCCTATCACTCTTGGCCTTATCTCTTAAAGTTTTCTGGGCCCAGTTCGGCAGGAGCCAATCCGGTAGCGTCTCCGCGTTCTTCAGGGCGATCCGCTCTTTGACTCGTTGTGGATCTTCCTGCAGCACGCCCTTCGAGGAGGCGTCGGCCATCCACTTACTGACAGAGACGGCGCTCTTCATCGTCAAATGTTGAGCACTAGGTGTATACAACTTGGCGATCCTATCGGTAGGGGCCACGTAGGCCGCCTGCTTGGCATTTTCTCGCGCCTTCGCCGCCACATCGCTTCCACTGTTGAAGGGCCGCGCCGTCTGGTCAAAGGCTTTGGCGGACGCTTCATAAGTCCGACTATGGAGTAACGCGGTGGCGGTCGGCGACGGCGGGTCCCAGACCAGGAAGGCCCCCAGCGGCCCCACCAGATCCTTGACCGGCGTCGTCTCCAGCGACTGTAGTAGTGCGGACCGCTCCAGACTCCGATCCCGCGCGCGGGTCAGGCCCGTCGTTTTGACGGGCGACATGGTCGTCCCGGCCAGGTGGGCCTCGTCGCCCAGCTCGCGCGCGCGCCGCGTCTTGAGGGACGCCCGGAGGAGGGACTTGGTGTCCGCCATCGGGCTGCTTGCCGGTGGCTGCCTGCCACTCTGGGGCAGCTCTGGCCGCACTGCTGCTGCTTTTTTCGCTGCGCTGCCTCGTAGAGCAGCCTTTTCGTGCGTCTCTGCAGTTGCTGGTCGCGTCCTGGCCGACCAACTGCTGCTGCTGGGCTTTTACAGGCCGCCGCTGCGCTGAAAACCCTGAAACTACGAGTTACTAGCGTACACTCGTCCCCCTGGCTTTTTGCGCTTTCGCGGTGAGTTGCCCTAGCATCCGCCCGGGGAGCTTTTCGCCGGGGCCCCTCGGAAAGCAGGCGATGCTCCCACTAGAGCGCGGGTTTTATGTGCCTCCTCGGGTGGATCGTGTGTGTAGACGCGTACGAGTCCCAAAACAGACTGCATGGCAGCCCCGCGTGCTCCTCAGAGGGCGCCCTGCAAGCGGCCTTCGCCGCGAGGGGCAGCGTCGCCAAGCATCGGGTGCCAGCGCCGACACAGCCTCTGTGAGCCTTCGCCGTTCTGCCTCCTGAACCCGCGACAGTGCCCGCTGCTCGCGATCGTGTCGACGCCTACCGACCTCCCGCTGGACGCCTCGGTTTCGAAAAGCCGAGGAGTGTGATGTCCAAGGCTAGGCTAGAAGTGCGCGCGCGGCGGCGGCCCCAGCGGCCACCGGGCGCGGACAGGGCCCAATTAGCCAGCGCCTGGGCCGCCGCCGCGCACCTGCCGAAGCTCGACGCGGCGTTGGTGGAGAAGGCCAAGCCCGGGGGCAAGGCCCAGATCGGGGCCTACGAAGTGACGCGAGTCTTGGGCGAGGGCGAGTTCGCGACCGTGTACGCGTGCGTCCGTCAAGGCGCCGCCAGGGTCGCCTGCAAGGCAATTAAAAAGGCCAAGGTCGAGCGCAGGGGCGGCTCCATCCTGAAAGCGAAGCGGAACATCGGCCGGGTCGATCTGGAGGTCGAGGCCCTGCGCCGGCTGCGGCACGAGGGCATTTGCCGCTTGTACGAAGTGGTCCAGTCCGCCTCGTACGTCTATTGCTTCATGGAGGCCGGGGACCGGGACCTGTTCAGTTTTTTGGACGGCCATCCGTGAGGGTGCCCCGAGCACATTGTGGTGGCCATCGCGCGCATTGTTGCATTGGCGCTGCGGCACTGCCATGCGCGGGGCATCGCCCACCGCGATGTAAAACCAGAAAACATTCTTGTGTTCGGCTCGCCGGCGACCTGGGGCCGGGGCGACGCTTGTGTTAAACTGTGCGATTTTGGGCTCTGTGCTGATATAAGCGCGGGCCACGAGCTCACGGACTTCGTGGGGTCGCCGGGCTTCTTCGCACCCGAGTTGTTTTGTGAGGCCGTGGTCCTGGAGTGCGTGCTCGGGCATGGGGCCTTCGACGCGCTGTGGTGTCCGCCGTACGATGCTCTGAAGGAGCCGGCCGCCTTTCGCGCCGGCGTCGCGAAGGCGGTTGGAAGGATTAGCCTAGTAGAGGGTCCGTTCCAGGAGCTCGTCAAAAAGCTGTTGCGCGTGGACCCGTCGAGTCGCTCCACGGGCACGGAGGTGTGCGGCTGCCCGTTTTTCGATTTGATGAGACCGGACAAAGACGGGTGCATGAGTATGTTGCGCCTCACGTACGACCACACGCCGCGGCTCGAGGAAGACACGGTGCCGCGGCGGAAGGCGTTCACCTCGCGGTCCTGCCTTAAGACCGGGCCCTCCGGCGCGTCCGCACCTTCCCCTTAGAACTGCCTAAAGAAGATACTTCATTTGTAGTACATGACCGATTCTTAGAACTGCCGCCCCTTGGAGAACTTCTTCAGCCGCTTGGGCCCGCCCGGCTTGAAGCCGCCCTTCCGGTGGGCCTTCTTCCAGGCCACGCGCCCGGCCGTGGACTGGGACGGGTCGAGCTCCGGCGACCGCTCGTCGAAGACGCGCGGCGGCTCCGCCGCTTCGTCCTCGTCCGAGGCCTCGTTGAAGATGTCGTTGCCCTTCGGCGCACCGTCCAGGCCCGCCGAATCAAACGTTTGGAGGGGGTCGTTGTCCTTGCGCCGCGTCTCGGACGTGTCGCCCCGCCGTCGTTTAACGCCGCCCCGGTCGCTGCGCTTCTTGCGCTTGAACGAGGCCTTGGGCGCCGCGCCGGCCGCCGCCAGGGCCGGGGGCACCAGGTACGAGGGCACGTGCCGCACTTGCGCCGCCACCAGGTCTCGCCTGACGTGCAATTCGGCCCGGTCGTGCGTGAGCACCGCGAGGTCGCCCGGATTCGCCTCGAAGTGGTCCTTCAGGGCCTCCGAGTTCAGCATCTCCCGTCGCAGTTCCGCCGCTCGCGCTTCCCGGACCGAAGCGGACGTGACGCCCCTCGACACATCTGACACCCGATACCTGAAGGGCTCGCACGCGGCCGCGTCGAAGGCCAGGCGGGCCGGCTGGGGCACGTGGGCCCCCGCGCCGCCGTTCTCCCCCAGGTCCAACGCGGCCACGACGTCGCAGGCCCCGCCCGCCCTTAGGGCCGCGATCTTCCGCGGCGGCTGATTTGCCTGGATCGCCGCGAGTCGTTCCGAGTCGTCGTTGCGCCCGCCAATACTGACAAGCGACAGCGCCGTCCCGCGCGCCCCCGCCCGGGCCGTGCGCCCGACCCGATGCGTGTAGGAGCCGGGCGTTTCTGGTAAGTCCACATTTAGGACCCACTTCACGTCGCGGAAATCGATGCCCCGCGCCACGCCGAAGGCCTCGTCGGCCTTGACCGTATCCTCTGTTTTAGACCGCCGTCTCTTGGGCTGCTCGTCCTCCTCCTCCTCGTCCGCCTGGACCGCCTCGACGGACGCGTCCGTGGCGACCAACAGGTCGTAGTATCCTCTATTGTACGCCTCGATGGCGTGTAAGCGGGACGCCAAGGGCAGCTCCGCGTTCAAGACCAACGTGCGAATGGAGAACAGGTCCAGAAATAACTTGAGCTTGTAGCACCGGTCGACGCTATTCACGAACAACACGCCGCGCCCGCTCAGTAACCCGAGCTTGAGCATGACGTACGTCACGAGGTCCTTGTCGCCGCCGTTGACGCCCACGTAGTACTGGGCCAATTGCGCCTCGTCGTCCCGCGAGCCGCCGAAGACGCCCGCCACTTCGTCTAATGAGATCGTCGCGGCCTTCCTCAGCGCCAGCTTCTTCAGGTCGCGCACGTCCGCGCCCAGGGTCGCGGACAACAGGATCCCCTGGGGCTTGCTTATGCTCTGCAGCCGGTCGACCAACGCGCCGACGTCTTCGTCGTAGCCAAATCCCAACACTAAGTCCGCCTCGTCGATCACATAGACCTTGCACGTCTTGCCTAATTCCCTCAGGGGGTGTTGCTCCTCTAGCAAGGCTTCACACGCCTCTCGGGCCGCGGCCGGCGTGGCGCACACGACGTCGCCGCGCGACTGCTGCACAGTCAACGCGTCGTCCCTTGCGCTATCGCCCCTCAACGCGACGACCGTCACGGACTCGCGGCAGTACGCGGCCAGTTCTAACAACTGCCTCCGGGCCTGCGCTACCAACTCGCGCGTCGGCAGCAAAACAAGCGCGCGCACGCCCGAATACGCCTTCCGCGCGTCGGCCGCCGAGGCCTTCTCCTGCAAGACGCGCTGCAGCACGGGGAGCGCGTAGCAGGCCGTCTTGCCCGAGCCCGTCCGCGCTCGGATGAGGCAGTCGCGCCCACCGAGCGCAACGGGCAGGGTCGCCTTCTGCACGAGCGACGGCCGCGTCCAGCCCAGCTGCGCGACGGCCCGGGCCAGCCGGCGGTCCAAATTTATGGAGTCGCAGAAGGCGCCCCAGCCGACCTCCTCCTCCTCCTTCTCCTCCTCGGGCGCCGCGGCGGGCGCGGCGGGCTCGGCGAACGCGACGGCCTTACCCTTATTATTCTTCTTCTTGGGCGGGACTGCGGCGCCGTGGTCCATCGTGGCTAGTTCGCGTCACAAATGAGTCCACTCGCGCGCTGCTGCAGCGAAATTATCGCCTAGTTGATCGCTCTCTGGTGCGCGTCGTACAGCTGTCGTGCGGTTGCGCAGCTCAGGCAGCGAATTACCTGTGTTAACAGGAACGCCAGGCGAATAGTGCGGTGACCACAGGTGTAAGCACGTCGCGTATCACAGTGTGTCTCTCGCCGCTCTCCTTGGCACGGGTTTTCAAAGCCGCTGTGGAGCTCTCGCTAGGGCACCGTGTGCGTTTTCTTTGGCATGCCTTGACCGTGCGCTTGGGCATGCCTTGGCCTGGCGTTGTCGTCCACCTAACGCACGGGTTTTTGCAGCTTTGCCCTTAAAAAATTGGCTAATCGTGCGGAGCCTCTAAGGAATAGGTCTCTACTCACTGATCACTTTGCAGCAGAACTGCGCATGAGGATGCAGCAGCGGTGAAAATATTGCTCCCCAGCTTGCAAAAAGCATGCATCGCGCCGCAGCCGGCTGGCGCACCGCTGTACTGCTCGCTGTTTCCGCGACGGCGGGCGTGCAGCAGCTGGACCAGTGGGACGAGAACGCCCGGCGCGCGTACGCAGCGCTCCGGGCCGCGCCGCTGCCGCAGACACCGCCCGTGCGACGCCAAGGCAGCGGCGTCGTGTACGCGGTGGGCGGCTCCGAGGAGTTCTTCGACCAGGAGGTCGTGCCCTGCGTGACGCACCTGGCGCGGCTCGAGACAGAGAGCGGTCCGTGGCGGCACTTGACGAAGCGCACGCTGCGGTTTATGCTCTTCCACGAACACAGACAAAGGAGCTTCAAGAAGTGGGATCTTGTGCAGCGCTTTTTCGACGCCACGGAAGCCTTTGAAGACAAAGCGCCGGTCCAAATGACGCGCGAGAAGGACCCGCGCGTCCGGGTGAAGTCAATAAAAGCCTGGGCGTTCTACCGGGCGCCCTTCGAGCGCTTCGTCTACCTGGACTTCGATTCGCGGCCGTGCACCTGGGACGCGCCAAGTCTTGTCCTGGCCAAACTCGCGGCAAGTGGTAAGGACGCTTTATTGCACAACCAGTGGCCCGCGCAAGCCGCGTTACAAGGCAGCGCCCACTTCCGGTGCGAGCACCACTCGGCCGTGGCCGCATTTAGAACGACGGCGGCCTCCGAGGCGGCGCTGAAGTTCTTCGTCGACGCGTTTCAGTACATGAAACTGAAACGGGACCAGCCGGCTTTGATGGTCGCGCTGCGGCTCGCGGTGGACCGGGCCGGCTTCGCGCACACGGACGTGGACAACGCCACGTTCTGCCGCGCGGGCAACAAGCGGCCCGTGTCCTGCGACGCCGGCTGCTTGCTCCTGCACAAGCCGATGAAGTACGACGCCGCGAATATTGTAGTGAGCGCCGGGCGGCGGGGCCAGGGCGGCACGGCGGTGAAGCGCGCCCTGGCCGCGCTGAAGCTCGTGGACCGCGACGCGCGCTGCGCGGTTTCAGAAACCGCGGCGCCGGACTTTTGCCGCGTCCTGATCCACGAGCGGTACGCGACGCCGGAGGGGGCCGCCACGTTGTTGCGGCGGTACCCGCGGGCGCGCTTCGTCGTGCCGGCGGCGCCCTCGTGCGGGGCCGACCGCGACCACGTCGCCGCGCTGCAGAAGGCGGGCGTCCCCGCGCACGCGCTCTTCGAGCTCGATCTGCGGCGGGCGGCGGACGCGGGCCGCCCGACGCACTGGCGCGACTTCTGCGCCTTCGTGGAGGCCTGGTCCTCGTGCAAGACGCAGAACCTGGCGCGCGTGGCGAACGCGTGGCTGCGGCGGGCCACCTGGGAGGACGCGTGGCCCGGGAGCCGCGAGGCGTGCGTGTCGGTCGTGTAATGAGTTTTGGACTGTAGCTGCATGACCGGCCATCGGAAGCGTCGGTGTGTGTGACTACTTATTGTTGCTAGCCCCACTAGTACGGACCCCGAGCGCACTCCATCGCGTATATTTTTGTTACGGTGCTAGGACTAGTGGGCGGGGCCCGGGGGGGGAGACACCGCACTTCGCCGATTCATCGGCGGGCGGGCCGCATCTTTTTGAATAGCACACTCCATCACGTCTTCAGCAAAAAAACGAGGCAGAAAACCCGCGCGTAAGTCTACGATCGGTGTTGCCACAACACCTTGCGACCTTGCAGCACGCACTGCAAGCTCGTTGATTGGGAGTTATTTGTGCTGGCTGCGCCGCCTCGAGCATTTTTCGTGACGATTTTGCATCGGTGTGGGCTCATACCAGGATGCTGTCAGTGCCCTCGTTGAGACGCGGCGCCGGCGCGGCCACGCGTCAGGTACTGCCGCCGCCGATGCGTTTGATAGCACCGCGTACGCCACAGATGCGACGGCTGTCGACGCCAGCGTTCCGCCTCTGTAGACTGAACCACGTCGCGCTGGCGGTGCCGGACTTAGCCGCCGCGACAGAAACGTGGGCCGCGCTCGGCGCGACCGTCTCGCCGCCACAAAAACTCCCGGCCCACGGTGTCAGGGTGTGCTTCGTTGGTACTGGCGACTCGCAAATCGAGCTGCTGGAGCCGCTCGGCCCGGAATCACCGATCGCGGCGTTCCTCGCGCGTAACCCGGCGGGCGGCCTGCACCACGTGTGCCACGAAGTGCAAGACGTCGCCGCGGCGGCGCGAGACCTAGAGAGTCGTGGCTTCCGCGTACTCGCGCCGCCCTCGATCGGCGCGCACGGCGTCCCGGTCATTTTCTTGCACCCGAAGGAGACGCACGGGACGCTCGTCGAGCTGCAGGAGGAGGTAACTTAATTAGGTTATTATTCACAGTAGTATGTTTCCTCCGCCGAGCCATCGCCGCCGGCCTCCGCAGGTCCGCCCGCGTGGCCACCGGGGGCTCCGCGGCGCGCTGCCGCCGCCGCACCGCCGCCGCCTCGAGCCCCAACGCGACCTTGGCGCGGATGGCCTCCTTCGAGTGGCCCTCGTACGGGAGCCCCGCGGTCGAGGAGAACGCCGGCGCGAGCGGTACGCGCGTCGGCTCGCGCGCGGGCGGCACCAAATGGACCGGCTCGACGACGGCGTCGTCGGCGAAGGCGATGCGGAAGACCTCGGCCAGGACCAGGCAGCCGGCGGCAGCCGCGAGCACCCTTGTCGAGCCGATGGTTTCGAGGACCGGCGCCACGATGCTCGGCACCTCGGGCGGCCGCCGCTGCTCGCGCAGCAAATGGCGCGTGCGCGAGCCCGTCGCCTTCAGGGCGTCGTTCGCGGCCTGGAGCCGCCGGAAGGCCGCGGTGGCGTCCGGATGGGCGCACTTGTCGGGGTGCACCTCTTTGACCAGCTTCGTGAACTGCGCTCGCACGGCGGCCGACGTGCACTGCTCCCTGGGTAGCCCGAGGACCTCGAAGTGGCCGCGGGCCCGCAGGATGCGGGCGGCGGCGGAGGCCATTGCTGGTGCGGGCGTTTTACTTGTTCGCAGCGGTGCGCGTCCACGACGCGCGTGGTGACGCTTTTTTGGGTTGAAACCACACAGCAGTCTCTGCAGAGGCTCTCCGGATGCGGAGCTTTCGCTGGCGCTGCACGCAAGACGGCACGCGTATTGCTGTGTTATGAAAATGCCGAGTCCAAAATCGCCTCCAGCAGCAATGCTGCTGCACGCGCCCTTTTTTTCGGGTTCGGGTTTATAATCGTGCGGGTCTTTCGTGCGGGTCTTTCTTAACTCGCCGATTTCATGGACATGGAGCTTACTCGTAGGACAAACAACACACGTTACTCCACGTCGGACCCCGAGCTGCTCCCCGAGGCGTCCCCGTAGCGCAGGAGGTCCCGCGCGGGCCAGCGCCGGTGCTGCGTCAGGGTGCAGTGCCACCGCAGCAGCTCGGGCGTCGTGGGCCCGAAGTCGCACTCGGCGCAGACCATCTTGTCCAATCCATAAGTCATGGCCCCGGCCCGCCGCTGGAGGTCCCCGAGCGCGGCGCAGGTCCGCGCGTGGCCGGCGACTGGCCGCGCCCACGCCTCTTTCTGGCACGCGCGCGAGCAGTAGAAGACGTGCCGGCACCGCGCGCACCGCTTGCACGAGGCCGCGCGCGCGCCGCACCCGTCGCAGAAGGGCAGCGCGAGGGTGCCCCGCTTCAGGGCCCCCGCGACGACGCGCCCCCGGCCCATGGCGTCCCGGGCCGCCACGTAGAGCCGCCGGCAGTCCAGCCGGTCCGGCCGCGTGGCCAAACAAAGGCCGTCGAGGTGCTCGAGGGCCGCGACGCTCCGGCCGGCCTCCTCCGTGGCCGTGGCCGCGACCGCGAGGCGCACCTGCGCGGTGGATGAT
>Ga0115000_10001130_pt1 | contig 24159 bp, 30 predicted proteins | sample ArcticOcean_MG_C_6_FD_89690 | JGI IMG/M metagenome (GOLD analysis project Ga0115000, IMG submission 89690) | Marine microbial communities from western Arctic Ocean - ArcticOcean_MG_CB8_128 | ecosystem: Environmental > Aquatic > Marine > Oceanic | place: Arctic Ocean: Canada Basin | collected... | reverse complement strand
GAGACAAGATCGTTTGCGATCAAGCCTGCGAATACACGGCGTACGATGGGGAATGCTACGGACGCAAAGCCCTCAACATCTCCAGCTGCCATGCTGCTGCTCTCGCGAAGCAGTTCTTTTGCTTGGTTCTCAAGCAAGCGAGCCATTGTATTCTTCTTTCGGTCGTTTTCGAGACCCTCCAGAAGTCCGGTCTTCTCCCACTTGGAAAGAAGAGCGTTACTCTCGGCGCGCATATCACGATTGACAACTCCTTCGGTCAATCTTTCGATAATACTAGACATTTAAATCACCTCCTTTTTTTTGTAAATTTAAATTATTATTATTTATTTTATTCCAGCTAGTTTTTTCATCCGATCTGAAATAGGATCGGAAATAGGCGTCTCTTTACGAGATGCCCGCATGACGGTTGAACGGTTACCAATTGCTTCGCTCAGTGATTGTGGACCCTTCCTTGGAGTGGTCTGCACTGTGCTTTGAAGTGTATCGTATATCGTTCGTGCTTCCATCACAGAACCGGCGCCAGAAATCGCTTCGACAATTTTATTTTTTTGTCGCTCATTAAGGGAGGTATTTCTTAATATCCGGTTTGTATAAAGCAAGCGAGCATTAGAAAGATTTACATCTTGCAAATTCTCTTTAAGCTCATTAACTGCTTGCTTATATTGATTATTTTGCTCGTTGACTTGGCTATTTTCAAAAACCAACTCTTCTTGAGCTTTCTTCAAATTCTTTAAATCTTCTTCCACATCTGTACTTCTACGATGTGCTAATTCTTTTTCCATGGCCCATTTCTGGTCTTCGGACGAGCGACCTGCCCAGCCGCTCAAGTCCGCACCCATGTCTACTGTAAGTTTCTCCACGATCGCGTCGACGAGTTCGTTAATGTTGTCTTCATCTTCGTCATCTTCGTCGTCGCGTTTGCCCATAAGATGGCTAGCCAAACCTAGCGCGGCATCTTCTTCTAAACCAGCGTTCTTCATTGCGATAGAATCTGCGGTTTCATCGGCAGCTTCTCCGCCGGCAGGGTCGCCTTTCTCATCATCAACGCCAGCAGTATAGTCCACGTCAGCTTCGGGGTCCGGAGTCTCAGAGTCGTCTTCTCCTAAGAGGGCTGCCAGATCAATCTCGTTGATATCGATTTGCTCTTCGTTGGCTAACTCTTCTTTAAGGTTCTCGATCCCTTCTTGCAGGGCTCCAAGATCAAGTGTAAGTTCTACATTTTCCCCATGGGATGGAAAAGAAGACAAGTTCTTCCCCTCTAGATCCGCAAAGCCATCTGTCGATCCAAGAGGAATATCGTCTTCTGCAATTTCATCTATCGCTGCAGGCTCTGCGCCCAGATCATCGACGGGGGCTGCAGCCTCCATCCCCATATCTGGAGCGGGCTCTGCCATAGGGTCTTCTAATGCGGCTCCCGGGTCGGCGCCCAAATCAGGGGCAGCAGCGCCAAGCTCAGCTTCTTCTTGCTCTAATAGCTTTTCGAGAGTCTCGCGGACCTCTTCAGAATATTTTTCGATGACGACAGTTTCGGCATTTTTCAGGGCTGCTGTGCGTAATGCTTTGGCATCCACAATTGCTTCATTGAGCAAGTTAGACATAAATTCTCTCCTATAAAGGGATTAGTTCAAAAATAAATAGTATTGTGATGTGCAAAAACCACATATTTAACAAACTATGCTTGTAAAACACTATACTTTCTCTAATAGAATCCAAACTTGATCAAGTTCGGTGCTTGTGGTTCGCGGAAGGTCGCCCCAAAGATGCTCTACGTATAGTTGTATTATGTCATTGGAGTTTAAGTCGGTTATAAAATTAGCGGTATGGGAGCCGTAAGTATAACCGCCGCCCGTTGTTGTTATGGTGGCTGCATCGGATGAGGCGGGTACCACTCTAATAGAACTTGTTACGGCTGCTGATCCTGACCCGGCAGCATAGCTAGATGACACCACATATGATTTGAATCCAATCGGGGGGATGGCGCCGGTTTGGTACCAATTTATACCATATGATATTCTGTAGTCTCCATCTTCTAATATGCGAATGCGAGAGCTGTCCTTCGAGGCTGAGTAGTATGACGTATCAGTTCGCGAGATAGTAGTCCATGGAACTGACGCAGACTTGGCGCTAACAGACCAAACATAGGCAAGCGCTGGTCCTCTGCGGGCGCTAAAAATACCGCCGCGTTCGACTGCCTTGGTGGACTTAATGGCGCCAGTTACAGTTAAACCCTTTGACGATACTCTATCCATAGGTGTCCAATAGTCCCGTCTAGAATCGTATAATCGAGATTCTCGATCGTCAGTTATATATACTTGATCTCCGTCGGATGGAGCATAGACCTCCCACTCTCCCCACTTCTTGAAGGTGATAATTCTATTATTCAAGGAAGAGGCGCCGGCGGCAACAGAGTCATAGTATGTTTTTACTGAACCATAGAGAGACGTCAGTGCGCTGCCGGTTACTCCGCTGGTGAAGTCCCAAGCAGACTCGCTTAAGAATACAGCTCCGACACTAGCACTAAGAGAGATAAGTGCATACGAACTTCCGTATCCTCCCGTTACAAATGTTTCGTACACTAATTTTGATGCCGGTGATATCGTAGAAGACGATATAGGTGTCGTATAATTGTGGGCGCCCGAAATATTATAGTAGGGATTTAGCGGTGGCCATGCGTTGCCGGACTTTGCTAATATGGTTCTCCAATAAGGCGTCCCACTAGTGGAGCCGCCACCGCCGTCGTACTTAACTTTAAATTTTAAATCGCCGCTGTAAGTCTTCTTAGTGGCCCATCGCTGATAGTGCCCTCTAACTGCATTCTGCCTGCTGGGGAACGTCGTCATGACCCCGTAGCCCGCGGGTGCGGCTCTTTTAGTAAAAATACCCTTGTTGGGCTGCTGCAGGTAATTCGGATAATTCCAGATCAACTGACCGTCAGAATACGCCGATCCAGATTTGAATTTTTGAACCACGCTTGTTGGGGGGATATTCTGATTAAATAAGAACCCCTGCTGAACATGGAAAAGACCAGTATCGGGCAACGTTCTATTGTATGCCGCGAATATATTACCTAAGCGAGACTGAATGGCGCCCGTATGATTTGGATATACCAACATAACGCGCGGGCATTCTGCGACGAATCGATATAGTTCATTTGTTTCTGATACTGCTCTTCCTGCCCAGCGTGCGCAGCAAGAGGCGGAATAGGCTACGTTGTTGTTACGGTTAAAGACGGGCTCAGCTAATCTCCCATTTTCGCGTGATATGTTTCTATGTGGCTCGGTGGCGGCATTAGTTATAATTCGGATGTCTCCAACGCTCCAAACTCGATCAATATACTGATTCGTGACTCCAGAACTACTAACATATATTTGAAGAAGATTGGGGCCTGCTACCAACTTTGATTGTATGTTCGCGGAATATGTCTCAACCCGCTCATCACTTTTAAAGTTATCACTAAATACCTCATGCCCGTTTATTTTCATCGTCCTCATGACGGTGGCGTGTGCTTCCTCTTTGTAATCGTCTGAGTGAAGAAAGTGAATATTGGCTGTCGTTGGGATCGAACTGGGCATTTTAAACTTTAGAGTTGCTTGTACAAATTCGTTAGCTATGGTGGGGAAATTATAAGAAAATCCAATTCTTGTTGATGGAATTGCAGTCCTTAACGCCTGCCAGACATAATGTGTTGGAAAAAATTGAAAGCTAGGGTTCCAGCGTCGACCGGCGGATACCATTCCCCGCACCTGCGCTGATGTGTAAGAATTTCTATTATCGTTCTTTCCCCCAAAATCATCAATTGTCCATCCCATCAAATTAGGGTAGCGGCTCGAAAGGGCGGACAGTTCAATCGCTGCTGCCGCCCACTTTCTGGCGGCGCTGCGGTTCGGTTCAACAAACTCGTCGTTCTTTAGCTTCCCCCCTTTGACTCCCCAGCGATTCGTGCTCCCCGATGTGATCCACTTTCGAGGTGTCGCGACTGCGAATACTTTGATATTTGTATCTTGAGACTGACTCAGGAAAGTTACCAGCTCGGGCCATAAATTTCCCGATGTATCATCATATGGAGTACCAATGACAGGGTCGAGATTCAAACCAATTAAGTTCTGGTTAAGAGCTAACATGTTGTCTATGGTGCCTGTCATATTCATTTGCCACAAGGATCCATTCGCCTTAATCACGTTTGGATAAGCACCAATAAATTGAGATGTTTCATCATCATCTCCATCGACAATCAAATAGCGATCGCCCTCGGTACCAGACCCATAATATAACTCAGCGGATCGGATCGCCTTAACTGGCTCTAATAATGATTTCTCTTCGTCTGTTTTACTGTAACTCATTTAAGATGGTTCCTTTTAAATTATAAACCAATAGCTTCCATTTGAATGGAGGGTTACCGATTGGTTGAGAGTGGTTACGCTCTTGCTCGTTGCCGAATCTATAGTGCTGCCGGCAGAGCTTGTAATAGTAAGTGTGTTCAAGGAGTCGGTCTTTTTAACATTATATATTTTTCCGTTAGCTGCGCCCGCCGAGGGCAACAGCACTGTGATATTTCTAGTGGAAGTGTCTGCTAGTATTGTATAGTCTTTTACGGAAGCTGTGTATACGTTAGTGACAGTTTTAATCGGAAAGGTCACTCTTTGCGCTTGTCCGCGGAATGCAGAAGCAGACACATAAGTGGAGGAAGATAGGGCGCCAATAGAATTAATAGTGGCGCGGCTCACATTGTTGCTGGTAACAAGAAAACCAATCGAGCACGTCAACGGATGAGATGTCTTTATTTGCGATCCAGTTAGAGATAGACGTAATTTTGAATCAGTTTTAAACTTTATGGAATTGTTTCCAAAATCTATCTGAGTATCTGGATCTCCCTCGAATTCTATATCGCCGAGATCTCTTTTTCCTTTAGAGGTATTATAAGCCATTCTGTTGTTCCTTCATCTGTTAAATAGTTCTCACGTGCCGGTTGCGCCTGTTATCCACCATGAAACTCCATCGGAATGCAGTTCTCTAACTGCGTAATTCATTTTAATGGAGATTTGCTCTTTCTGATCGATAAGGTCGCCGGCACTTTCAATAACTACCGGGGTGGATCTAATATTGTATTTGTCTGTGTTAGTCTTCTTTACCACTATGATTCTTCCCTTGTTGTTGACCGCCGGTGGGAGGATTATTTTAACTGCGCATTTATATGTATCCACAAGTAATGTATGGTCGGGTGGTTGTATCTCATATGAAGATTCGTTGGAAATCATTTTTATATTCTTATGAACGCTGCCGCGGCAGATTAGAGAGTTTTCAACTTGAGCCTCCAAAGTATTAAAAACGCCTTCGTTTTTTAACAGTGAGTTGTTGTCATCATAGGTGAGTTTAGAAGACGAATCAAATTTTCGTCTATTTTTAAATTGAATTTCATTTTTATTTCCAGCGGGCTTGGCTATTCTTGTATCAATATAATTATCATAAAGCTGCGATAAGGTAACATTATTGACTCTTCTCTTGGATACGTCGGATACCACAAGTAGGTCATCTTCACTCAAAGTTTGTCCGTTGCTGACAATGTTTTCTGCTCTCGAGGGATCTACTACCAGTTGCTCATTCGTCAGGTTAAGTCCGCCTAGGGGGGAAACTGAGAGTCTTATTTTGTCCTTATCTAATATCAAGCCGGCGCCTAGGCTGGGCTGAAGGGCACCACGAATATTTGATAAGCCGGGGCCGTGGTTGATATATTCTGCATTAATAGGCTCAATGAATTTATTTGCCGGAAGTTCTACAAGTCTTCTGCCCGAGCCGGCAATTTCTTTTGCAACGAGCTTTTCAGTGAATAACGTATTCTTTTCATAAATTAATGAAAAATTCGCCTGCACTGCAGTGCCGCCATTATAAGTTAAGATAGAGTTGCGTGCGGCGCCTTTGATCTCTGTGATGGCTACATCTTTCATAGTTGCGCAGGGACTCTCGGCATCGGTGTCATAAAAGACACTGGCACTTATTGTACTTTTGAATACCTTTACGCCATCTATTTCTTGATTCGCATGTTGATCGACAGAGCCTGCGACATTACCTTTTAAAACATTATAAGCCAATTTATTACCTACCCATCCTTAAATAGAACTTAAACTGCTTAATATTCATAAAAAGATGCCCCCCCACAAGGGGGGAGCACCAAAAGGATAATGCAATCCAAACAATAAGTTTAGATCAGAAGATTCTCCAAGTATCAGCAGCAACGTATTTCAACGAAACAGCACCATAGTCTGAGTCTAACCGAATCTCGGTCAACCCATCGATTGTTTGAGAACCAGCTCTGGCGATCTTAGCAAAGAAAGCGCCAACTAGCGGGACCTTAACTTGAACAACATCACCAACAGCCATCCCAGCCGAAGCAGGAAGAGTGAGGGTGCGGACTGCAGTAAGAGTAGCAGTTCCATAGTTGAAACCTTCAGCCAAAGTAGCATTCTCGTTCGCGAAAGAAGTAACAGTGGTAGTATCAGCAGAAAGAACGAGCTTGCCACCAGAAGTGGAAAGACCGGTACCTGCGATATCAGCAACAAACTGTGCACGAGTACGTGTCTCAAGGTTACCAAGAGCGGTGTACATCGGCATTTTTACAGTTGAGCCAGTAGTGGCGTTAAGGTTTGGCAGACCGAGAACAGCGCCGAGCGAGTCGACAACGTCCCCAGAAGCGTTACCAAGAACAGTAGAACCAGAAACGTGAAGGAAGCCACAGACCGCGAGCTTTCCAATCTCAGTGAGTGAAGAGCATGGCGCCTTGAAACCCGCAGAAGACGAAACGGTTCCGCCGGCTAAAGTGCCGTATGTAGAAGCGCCGGTTGAGGTGATAGCACCACAACCAAGTGCGCCGATAGTAGCGATCGATTTGTCGGCTTTTAGAACAAGAGCCTTCGAAGCGGCAGCGGTACCAGCGGTGACACCGTCGATAAAGCCAAGTTCAGTAGCATCAATTGCAACAGCGTCAAGAGTGAAGCTAGTGTCGCAACTCAGTGTGCCGTTGATAACGGCAGAAGTACCTACAAGAGCCTGGAAAGTACCAGCAAGCGCACCATTGGCACCGATAACAGTAGCGTCAATTGAGCCACCGTTGATGTCGACAGTGGTAAGAATACCAGCATCGGCAACAGTGCGACCAGCGTTTGTCCAGTTGCTTCCCATTGCGAAGCTAGCGCCATCATCAGCAGTAATACTGTCAAGAGCGATAGAACCAACATTTGTGATGTTACCATCAGAAACGCTAAGTGAAGTAGCGACGGCAGCAGTGAATGTGCCAGCAGCTGCCGAAGCGCCACCGATAACCACCGCATCAGCTGTTCCACCGTTGATGTCAACAGTGGTGACAATGCCGAGATCGGCACAAGTGCTGCCGGCTGCAGTCCATCCAGCCGATGCATCGCGAGTAAACGCTTTGCTATTCTCAGCAGTACCAAGAGTGGTAATGTCGAGATAGTTTAACTCAGCACCAGTTGCTGTAACAGCAGTGACGTCCAAGGTAAGCGAATCGATATTTGCGCGACCATCAATCCACAAGTCCTTCCATTGGTTATCAGAGATACCCAAGTCGTAGACATTGTCGGCTGACGGTGCGAGGGCGCCGCTTAATTGAGCGGTCCCCATTTGAAATTTATAAGCCATTTATAAAACCCTCCATATAATTTAGTTTTTAAATGTTAGCGATATAAAAAAACATTAGGCATGCCGCGTAAACAACACACCTAAACATTGTCTTATATCACTCTTAAATAGAACGCCGAAGACTAGTATACGAAGTATTTATTTGAGCCGTTGCAATAAAGCGAGATTGATGCATATGGCGACTGCAAAACTACTGTATTTTGACCATCAATTGTGTCCGAACCAGAGCCCGAAATCGTTATCTGTCTGACCATTGCGTTGCCGCCTTCGTCTTTTACAACAAACGTTTGGCCGGACCTAGTTGCGCCAGCCGAGGGTAACGTGAGGTGTACTACGTTGGACGTCGTGTCGACACCCACATAATAGTCGCTAGTAGCCACAGTATAATTGACTGCGGTGGATATTCTCTTAAAGATTACGGCGCCATTAAAGCGCGAACTTCCGGAAACTGATAAGGTGTTCGTGGGTGTGCCGGTGGCGCCAACCTGAATACTGCTGGTAGAATACGCCTGGGACCCATTTACTTTAGTAAAGATCCCGCCGATCCCAGTGGCGATACCAGTTAGCTTGCTTCCGTCTCCCACGAAGTATGAAGCTGTTATTGCTATGCTTGCCGTCACAGTTCCCAGAACCGTGAGCGTATTATCCAGAGGATTAAACTTTAAATTTGAGTTGCACTCGAACTTGTTGGCATCCCCATCGACGTTTAAAACGAGCGCATTATCAGCCGGCGTAGTGACGCGAGGCACGTTTATAATTTGGGCGCCATTCGACTTTAATAAGTTTCCGGAAACTACGTTTCCAACAATTAAATTACCAGGAACATAATTCTTGGCGGCTATTAAAGTGCCTGATATTGCATTGTACGCCATTCACGGAGCCCTCTTAATAATTAGAAGACAAACCAGTTGGTACCATTAGAATATAAACTAATTGCTGGCATCGACCCTGTTAGAACATAAGTAAGGGAGTTATCTATAGTATAACCAGCGCGGGAATGGAGTGTGATATTTTTGCCGCCGCGGGTGGCTACTTCATCTTTTACCATTAAAATTGCGCCGGCGCCATAAGTTGATGCACTGGGGATCAAAATATTAACATTGTTCGTCTGAGTGACTCCCAAGATATAAGATGGTACGCTAGCTGTGGCGGCTCGGGTGGCGACGCCGGAATACATTCCTTTGAAGGCACGGACAGTAACTGTCTGAGTGCTGTTTGCTACATCAAGAATACGGACGTTTGAAACATTGGATACACTCAGGCTTCCCGTTCTAACGTGAACATCGGTGTTGTCATCACCAAAGAACGTACTACCAGTGACGTTAAGCTCCATGCGGTTCTTGATGTAGTAGTTGTCGGCGTGAATAGCTCCGGAGACCCACATGGCGCCAGTCAGCATTAACCGAGAGGCATTCTTTCTATATAGAAGATTAGCTGAGCCAGATGAGTTTCCACCTGCAATCTTAAATTGTACAGAGTGCAACGGTCCCGTCGCGGAACCATCCGCGGAACCACTGCAGTCTACATATGCCCAGCCAAACTTCGCCATGGATTAACTTACCCCTAGCGAGCCTGACCAACTGGGTCCGATGGAGCCCGATACCTTATTGGGACGGATAGATGTCATACCAGCAACCACCGACAAGGATGGGGTTCCTGCGGATCTCATCCACAATTGGGAAACTTTTAGTTCCAGTCTCACGGTCTGATGTTGTTGCACTCTAGAGGAACCGACCGTGTCCCCCGACAAGACAATGTAGTTGTTTGCCGGTGAGTTTAGTCCGTTCGCAGAAAAGGCGATCTTAACGTCATTAGAGCCGTGATTTGTAATCTGCACCCATCGAGTTACGTAAGGAAACGATACCTCTGTTTTCGTGGCAGCAGACAAAGTTAGATGTGTAGCAAAAGGTCGCCCACTAACCTGATATGACGCAACGTTGTTGACGCCGACGTCGGATGCCCATGAGGGATTCCAGTTTTTAGCCATGTTTAAAAATCTCCATATTTGTTTATTTAATATAAATAGTGCTTACTTTTTTCTATTGCGTCTTTCTTGTGCTTTCAGACGTTTTAGTTCTTCTCTTTTTCTCAATCTCGCAGTTCTTTCTCTCTTCTCTCTTTTTTCTACAGAAGGCTTCTTATAATAGCGCCGGTCTTTTGCTTGCTCTATAATTTTCTCTTTCTTGCATTTTTTAATAAATCTGCGAATCATTTTTTCATGATTGCCTCTGCATTCTTTTGCATCGACTTTTACGTTTGTACTGCTTTTTCTTGACATTATATACCTATTTTAAAGCCTTCCACATCTGAGATGCGCCAGTGACTAGAGAACTGATGTCTACTCCAGCATCGCGCGGGTCGCCTAAGTCGACGGATCCTGGGACTGCTTCTCTCGACTCGTAAGACGATGCGGGATCGGTGCCCTCAAACAGATTGACTCCATTATAAGAATCCTTCCCTATCGCGTCCATTAATTTTTTTCTTTGCTGTCGCCTCTGCTCCTGAAGTTTCTGAGAGTTATCTTCTGGAGGGGGTGCTGGCGTGTGCTTGACTTGGCTTTCCGTAATCACAGCAGACTGCATCCCTTTGGCAACTTCTGCCACAACGTTGGACAGCAGCCCTTCTTCTATCAATACTTCATTGATACATTCTTTTACTAATGGTTTGATTAGCATTTTCAATTCTTTCTTGTTCATTAAATATCCATTAAATGTTTGCTAGTTCTTTCCAGCGACCAAGGCGCTTATCGTCTTGTTCGGTCAATAGTGCTTGCCTCAAGAGGTGCTCCAGAAGAGCATCGATTTGATTGGGGGCATACTGCCTCTTCTGTAGCTGTATCTTTAGGGCTAAACCTATCTGGTCGAAGAGCGACTTAAGCTTTTCGGGATCGCTAAAGACTGCTACTGCTTCTGGAGTCTTGAGTGGATCTCCTTCAGGTGCTTGTTCGAAGGCTCTTACTAAAATTTTACCAATTGCGCTGTCTCCGGCGTCCATCTTTGCGCGCGCAGTGTCAGCACTGCGATCCTTGAGGTTGCTAGCTTCGGGTTCTCCAGCGGCGGCAGCGCGTTGAGCCTGCTGTGCTTTTAGTTTGTCTTTAAGCGCTGCAATTTCTTCTGGGCTCTTCTGTTGAGCGCTAGCGGAAGGATCTGTCGGTGCCGGCGCAGCTTGACCTTGTGCACGTTGTGCCATGGCTTGTTGGGCGACTTGATTTGGGTCGGAAGAATCTCCGCCAGGGGGTACTGCTGCTGGCGGTGCGACTGGGTCTTCTTCATCTGGAACCGGCGGCCGTTTCATCCGCGTGGAAGTTCGGGTATCTGTGACCTTCATCTGCTCCTTCAAGCTAACCGCAATTTTAGAAGCTAGCCTCTTTAAGTTGCCCTCTGAAACTGGGATTTCGCGGCTGTTCAAATAGTCCACCATCTTGGTGGCAATCAAGGCTGCTGCGTCCTGCGGGAGCCCAAGGTCTTGGATAACGGCTACGAGCGGCTCTTCTTGCTCTGCGTTGGAGTTTGTAATTGATAGTGGGGTTTCTTGGGGGAGAGCTTCTCCGCCGCCAGTGGCATCGGGCTCCGCCTCAGTCTCGTCTCCCAGCTTCTCTTTTTCCTGTTCAAGCTCAGCTTCATTTTCAGCAACTTCAATGGCGCTCTCAATATTCTCTTCCGGATCTCCAGTTTGGAACTGACCCAATACAGCGCGGACGATATCCTGCTGTAACTCTGGTAGATCTTCCAGCTTCTGTTTGCCGGCAGCAACAGCAACAAAGGCGGCTGCATTTTCGGCGCCGATAGCATCCTCGAGGGCTCCTCCAAGCTGTTGAACAACTTGCGGTTGCTGTTGTAACTGCTGTACTCCAGCTTGGGCGTAGGTATTCTGCATGCCTGTATACCCTTGGGTCGCAGCTTTAAAGTCGCCCTGCCCAACAGATTGAGCAACCGATGAGGCTTGGCTAGCGCGCTCTCCCGAATAAGGGGCAGCCTGTGCGGGATCCACGGGATCCAACATCTTAACTAGCTTCTTTAGCATTCCTTGCCGTGATGAACCAAACAATCTCTTTCCAATCATTAAGGCGCCGGCGCCGATAACAAGCGGCGCGCCGACCATAGCCAGAGTTGCAAGGAGACCACCGGCTGTCATAGCGGTACCGCCGGCGACCCAAGTGGCTAAACCACCGACACCTTGAGCGGCGCCGGCTAACAAGCCACCATACCCGGCTGCTGCGCTAGTTGCAGCGCCGCCTACGGCGCTAGCTACACCTGGCACCATCGCTGCAGCGCCGGCTGCGGCGCCGCCTAGGGCAGCTTTGCCGGCGGAGACCTCTTCTAACTCTTCTAACTCTTCTTCTTCTTTCATGAACTTGTAGGTTCTAGAGAGATCTTGAAGTAGCGCCTCTGTATATTGTTTGAGTGTGACGACAATAGAGTTGGCAACTTCAACGGGCATCTGACCGTTTAATGCTGATTCTTTAACTGACTGGTACATAAGTCCGAGAGATGTGACTCCCTTCTCAAATTTATCAGAGTCTTTGATATTTGGAAACCCTGGATAATCTTTTTCGAACTGATCGAACATGTTCTTGACTGTCTTGTTTGCGGCTTGATCCATTGATCGCTTAAGAGTGCCACTAACTTTTGTACTATGCTCTGGGTCTTTTCCTCCGATCATGTTTTTAAGAGAGTCCCAGACTCCCTCGTTGATCAGTCCTGATTCGATCGATTCGTATAATGCTTTTTCGCGGCGAGCGCGCTCTATCTTTTCTTTGAGAGCGGTCTTTAATTCTTCATTAATCATTTTTTATCTCCAAAATAATATCATTTAATAGGCGATTAACCTTATCTGACTTGTTAAAAATGTTTGAGGATCCCATGTCTTTGGCTTCTTTCATCATAAAAGCGCCGGGGGTTGACGGCTCAGAAACAAAATCAAAACATATAAGCTGGAAGTCATCCTCGACCATGGTTTGTCCGTTGCTTTCTGTGACTGATCCCATCCCGCGTGAGGATATCCCCAACTTTACTCCAGACTCGACCAAAGAGCGAAGTATCTTTCCAGAAGGTGTTTCTAAAAGTTGGACTTTACCCATCACATTTTTACCCTCAAACCACACTTCTGTTACCATATGAGAGGCATTCTTAAGATTAATGACCGAGTCATCCGGGTGATCTAACTCGCCTAGGGCTCTTCGCTCTTTGACAAGTTTCTTATAATTCTCGACTTCGCGCATCAAAATGCGACTTGGATACACTCTTCCATTGCCGTTCTGTGTGTCAGCTTTTTGCATAACTCCAGACAGTATCATACCGCCATCGGTTATGAATTTCTTTTCTGCTTCGGTGAGGAGGTCTTGGCAGACACCGCCTTCGCATAGTTCGTAATATTCTCTTAAAAGTACTTTAGCCATTTTATTGTGCTGCCCCTTTGAGGTCTTTTGGCAGGCGATACTGTGGAACTCCTGCCTGCATGGGTTTTCCTCTCTTAATCCAATCTTCTTCTTGGGCTTTTCGCTGCGCCACTTTCTGTTGTGCTCCCTTGTCGCCGCGCTGTGCGGCAAGGTTATCATGGTGCTGCTGTTGTTTGAGAAGGGCTGCGGTGGTGGATCCTGGCGCGCCTGGTTGAATGCGCTCCTGGGGGGGTGCAGTGCCGTCTTCGGGGGGTGCGCCGGCGGCTTGCGGGGTCGTCATTTTTGTAATAGTTTGTGACACATTTCCAATCGCTGTTTGCAATTGGGCGAGTGACGTTTTAACTTCCGGCGTGTCGAAAAGCCCCAGCGCCTGCGCATTCTTGGCAAGATCTTCGTAGGCGCCGCCGAGGGTCTGGTACGACTTTCCTAAGACTGCCTTGGCTTTCGCCATTTGGGCTTTTTGGGCGCCTTGTGCTGCCGTGTCTTCTGCATCTGCTGCCATGGCTGCTGCTGCGTCCTTCTCTCCCACAGCGCCCAGAGCCGCAGAGACTCCTCTCTTTTTAAGCGACGAAGCGGCGCTGCCCACTTGTGACAATCCGCCCTTTACGGCTCCCTTGACTTGTGTGACGCCGCGGCCGACCTTTCGGATAGCGTCCATAACACCTTCATCGATCTCACCGTTTTCTATCATTGCATCAAGCTCCTCAAGAATGAGGTGCTGCAGCTCTGACTCTGTTATGGATATATTACCCATAGCTAACTTCCTTTACAACAATGTCTAACTGGTTGCAACATCCACTTATTTGTCCAGATATTTATGTTCATGTTTAACTCCGTGATCTCCAAAGATCATATTTAAAATATAAGAGGTGCCAGACGACAGCCACCCTAAAAGGAAGAAATTAGCCACTGTCACATCAAAACTAAATAGTTCTGTAAACGGAGAAAGAAGCATTAAAAACCAGCCAACGTGAAATCCTATACACATTGGACACTTAAATAGGGCGCCAAGTTTTCCTTTTGTTGGTCGTATTCTGTCAAATATTGAGCCATAAACGATGCACTGGGTAAGCCCATATGCTGATAAAATAAAAAATAATAATTCCACTTCTCTACTCCATTGTATACATATAGTTTAGTGCGTATGGATCTCTAACGAATCCCCTTCTTATCGAGCCCTGGTCGGTTGATTGGGGAACTTCTCCAAGCTCAGTGGAGTCTTCCTTATCTGGATGGACTAGTTCATCATCGTTCATAGAAATAATTGCCTCTGTGTTTTCAAAATATGGTCTCTCTTCGTCGATAAACATGGATAAATTTATTAAAGCTAGTTTTGGGGCGCTGACATCTTCTTTTATTGGTTGGTGCAGGGTTCCCTCCAGGGCTCCGTAGAACGCGCCGGCTTGAACAGACTCTGGCACTACAATTCCCTTCTTAACTAAATGAGTCATCAATCTATTTTGGGCTCCGTAAACCAAATCATTCATCGTATCTTTTGGAAATGTCGTAATTTTATTTCCAGAAGGGGATAATACTACATCGATGTCACCATGATCAAAAACCATTATGTCTCCGTTTAGTGCTTGGCGAGCGTTTAACTCAAGGCGTACTTTCTTTTGATTAGCCTTTGCTCCAATCTTAATTACTATCGCCACTTTGTGATACCTCCTGTACGAGAGCTTGAGTCTTCAGGACGACAAGCAGAATTCGCTCGTTGATATTTTGTGTTTTATAACTGTTTAGTTCAGCAAGGACTTGAGAAGTCTTTTCTATCATTTCCTTGTCTTGACTGACATATTCCAACGCCTGGGCATCTTTTAACCGATTCTTTAATCTAGAAATCTCTTCATTGAGAAAGCTTTTTAGCTCTACCGCGTTGTCCATGAACGAAACAATATAGTGAGTTAAAAGCTGCTTCTGTTCATCTAAGAGTTCGGAACTGTACTTAGCATTAAATTTCTTAACAAAAGATTTTATAACCAAGGAATCAACGTCCTCAGTCTCGTCAGTGGAGTTAGTCAAGCTCATATTGTCAACTATTATCTGTTCAAGGATAACACGATCTTTTGGAGAAGTAGCCATTGCGAATAGCTGAGAGATAGTGGCTAGCGTCTTATAATTCGGAACAAAATTATCGAAGACCGATCCTTCTAGTTTTTTATTTATATCTCCAATTAGACGGCTTTGGTGAACGAAAAGATCTTTTGGGTCAATTAGCCTTTTTTGCAATGATGCCTCTCTTACAATTCTGTTGCCCGTCGACTTATTAATATCTTGACTTTCGTAAAGAGACCGGTAACACTCTAAATCACTTTTGAGTATACTACCATTCTTGAAATGTTCTTTTATTATATCAACAATAGTCTGTTTTCTTTTTTCGTCCTTCTGCAGAATCGCAGAGGTTCCTTCTCGAATCAGAGCCTCATATACAAATGCTGTGTTTCGCTTTTTATTGTGCTTTATCTTCATTTTCTTGCTCCATGATTGGTTTATTTTTTTCCTCTAGGTTTTCTAACAACGAACGGATAGAGTTGTTCACTTCAAATATTCTATTCTCTTCTTTTAATTCATCTAATTTATAAGTAGACTGCTTTACCTCATAAATGCCCTTTGCGATACTTGGAATCGAATTGATTTCAGATCCAGGGAAGACTGACCGAGTAGAAGCGCCTCTTTTTTCATGATTATATTTTGAATTGTAATTGCGTATACGAGGGCCGCTATCGGATCTTTTATCGCGATTAACTGGGTGATATACTTTCCCCTTGGCGCCGGGGGTAAGGCGAGGGGAATTTCTAGATCCGGGTGGCACTGCTAGAAGTGAAGACTCGTCTCCGCCTGCAGCTACGTCGGCGCCTCCTGCCGGCATCTCCTCCGCTCCCATATCCATTTCGGCTCCCATGTCCATTTCACCGCCGAGGTCGGCGCCCATGTCGCCACCGCCAACGGCGCCGGCAGTTTCGCCGGCTGCAGCTTGTTCTGCCACCTGCTGCAGTGAGGCATCGTGTTTACGATCGTAGTACATCTCTCGTTGATTGCGCATGAATTCTTCATGCGACATGCCAAAGATGTTATCTGCTACCCATGCGCGCGAGAAGTAACCCTCGGTGGCAGAAGCGGCTATATCAAATTTAGCTTTCCAGTGCTCGACTTCTTGAAGCTCTGCAATTTTAGATGGATTGTTGAGGGATAGACTAAAGGATAACAAATCGTCGCCGCGGAAACCAAGGGTATAGAGATGAATGATTCCGATCTTTTCAAGTTCGGAAATGATAACTCTCTGCAAGCGTTGAATAGTTCTTGCAAATCTAATGTCCTTCTGGGCTAACGTGGTTTTATCCTCGGATGCTCCCTCCCCCATTGTAAGGTAGGCTTGTGGAATCTTAAGTGCTGCAAACAACTTGTCGCGAAGATACTTGACGTCATCAATCGCAGTTGTGTTTGTGCCGCCGGCGAGATTAGTAATCTCTGTGGCAGAGCCCGGGCGTACAGGAATAAAATAGTCCTCTTCGATACTCATGGGATTATAACGTAGGTCAACTCGACCCGTAGATGCGTCGACAACAGAGTGTCTCTTCAGTTGCGTTACTATCTTCTCCATATATTGTTCGACGTCGTTTGGAGGGATAGCTCCAACATCAATCTTGAATAGGCGGCGCTCTGATGACCTAATGACTCGATAAGCCATCATCGCATCTTCGACTAAAGTTAATTGGCGGAAAATCCTGCGAGCTGGCTCCAAGATAGAGGTGCCGTACGGTGCGTATTTATCATTACCTAAAATTCTAAAATGGGAAATCTGCCAGTTTTCGAAAGTCATACCAGCTGAGTTCCATTGATACTGGACATAGTTGGGGTTAGTAGAGTCTCCCCCTTCCAGTCTTTCGATCTCTCCAGACGGCAGCGCGATAACAGACTGTACTCCATATTTATCGTCAATATCCAAATAAACGAAGAGATCTCCATATTTGCACATTGTTCGCGCCCATCCGAAAAGATTATAATTAATACTTAATATGTTTTCATAGAGGACCGCCAACACTGCTTTTATTTCTTCGTTGGGACACCTGATGTTTAACATCGGTCTCAAGTCAGAATAGGTGGTCATCTCGTCTGCATAGATATCTAGCGATGAAGCTATCTCTGGCGTGTATTCCATTTGGTCAAAGTCAACATATCTCTCGGCGCGTGCTTGATTTTGCATCGCATTGGAGGCAATCGTGTCAAGAGGGTTGTTTACCGCCTTTTTAAACTGTTGTCCGGAGGCGGACTGAAATCTATTCGCAAACTTATCCAGATGCTGTCTACGGATGCGTCGACCGGACTGAGACCTATAATTGATGATAGGACCAGAAAACAATCTAGTCAAAGCTTTGAAAAGATTTGACTCGGTATTTCTGGGGTTTTTGGAGCTTACATGATTTCTATTTCTTGGTGGCATTTATTTTCTCACTTGATTATCCATTTATATTGACTGTATAAGTCTTCTGCTGCACCCATTTTATCAAATATATCATCTTTCTTGTAGCCCTGTTGTCCTTTAATTTGAGTATTCATGGTCGTTTTGCTGGTTCTAATGGCAGCTACAAAGGCTTTTTTATAGTTAAGTTCTCTAGCATTCGACTGCAGTGCTGTATCTCTTACCCAACAGGCAATTGCGAGCGCCATGACTAAATCATCATGGTAACCCTTCATTGCTTGGGGTTTTCCGTTCTTCCAAATAAACGTTTTCATTTCGTTGATGGTGCGCATTGAATATATTTTAATTAGTTTGTTTCTTATGAATTCTTCTAGTTTTGCTATGATTAATGGTCGGGTCTTCATTGTGGTTGTAAATCCTGGAACGGAATCGTTTCTATATTCGCCTTCATGCTGTTCGATATATGCGTGTGTCGACTTTATTGAATAGTACAAATTGGGATATGCATATTCTGTTAGTTTATCTAATATTGAGTATCCAATATTGTTGTTCTCCACCACCATCATACAATTTCCATATTCTCTGCCAACTTGGTTTAGCATATTCGCATACATATCAAGAGTGGGCTTACCTTGATATTCCCCGACGGCTTCCAGGGTTTCTAATTTTATGATGTGAAATGTAGAATAATCTGCTCCGTCGCCGCGGGCAACATCTGCAACCAATAAATAATTACACGTGGGATCAAACTCTTCCCAGATCCAAAAATTGCGATCGAAGCCGGTGCGATGTTTAGGCTCACGCACTCCAGCTAGCAACCACTCCATACATGCGGGATCGATCACAGTCTCGCCTGATGTATTGAAGTTACATGCAAGCTCTTGCGCGATCTGTCGCTTTGACATATTTCTTGTTTCTTTATTGTACCATTCTTCATCGCGGTCTGGGTGGACCTCCCACGGCAGCGTGGTTAACTTGAAGTTATTTGAGCCTCCGGAGGAATCAACGCATGTCTTGTGAAACCAGTTGCCTACACCATTCGGCGTTGATAATGCGATGCAACGACCACCAGTAGATAGCGTTGGATACAAGCCCGTCCATAATTCTCCCAGCCCTTCGATATGAGCAGCCTCGTCGAGAACCAGCAAAGACAATGCTTCAGAACGACCGGCATCGCCAGATGTAGATGCAGCCTTAATCGAGGATCCATTAGAAAGCTCAAATGACGTTCGGTTATCTACGCTAATAGTTGCTATTCTTAGCCAGTCTGGGACATTCCGCATAATGTTTTTCACCTTCTTTACAAGGTTCCCTGCTGTGGCAAATTTGGTTGCCATAACTAGGATCGCTTTGTCTCTATGAAAAAGCATCATCCATACGACATAGCCGGCAGTAATTGTTGATATGCCGAGCTGTCGAGCTTTTAAAATTACATTAAAGCGATAGTCGTTAAAATCTTTGAGAAGTTCGTCTTGGAACTCGTAGGTATCAAAAATAATTAACCCGTGTATCGGGTGAGAGATTCTTGCATAATTGTTGAGAAAATAAGACGGATCTTTTCCGCACTTAAGTATCTCTTTTACTCTTTGTTTCTTGTCTAGCTGAAAGCTCATACATCTTTCAAGGCCGCTATAACTTCTTCGCGATTTGCAAGGTCGCCGTCGCCGTCTAACACGATTATTTCTTCCATTCCATCGGTGCGTAGCATATCGATAAGTTCTGCATCAGCCATTTTAGCGAACCCATGAGGGTCTAAGACGTCATATACTTCGGTCTCGTCTCCCATATCATGGTAGTCTTCGTCTCGGTTGCCCGGTACTCCGGAAATAGAGTGAGAGCCCCATGAGATACCAGCCATTTCTAAAATCTTCTCAAAAGATTTGGCTGCCAAATGTTCTCTCATTGGTCCCAAGCTAATCGCTGGTCTTCCGCCGGCGCCGGGGGAGTATAGAGTCTCGGGATCTTCTTCGGCATCTCCCATCTCAACTCCAGGAATCTGAGCGAACACTGTCTGGAAAAGTTCTGACACCTGTTCGGGATCGCGTCCTTGAATCATCTGGCTGATAGAGGCAATGATATCATCGTCAGACATATCGGATGGACCTGAGCGATCTTGAAATCCAGAATATTCACTCTCCGGTGCATCGTCTGGGGGCGGAAAAGCTTGTGTTTCGGCGCCATGAATGTCAGTCGGGGGAACGTCCGGAGGCGGTGGTATTTTGCGCTCATCATCGCCCATCCAGTCGGGTCGAGGACCGCCCTTAATATGGGCGATTAAATCATCAACCTTGCTCTCGCTGATTTGAAGACCCCCTTCTTTAAGATATTCTTCTAGAATAATCCGATATAGATCATTACGATTTATATTCATGGTTACTCCTTCCGGGTGTCGTTTTTAGGTCTAGTTCCGAGGCCGCCTTGATCTAGGAATGTTTTCCACTTGGTATCAATCGTATCTGCCGATGGGGCGTCGATCATCATTTCTTCCGAAAGCTCTCCCACTTTGAAGTGTAGTTTGGCGGTAAGCCATGAACGTACTCTGGATGAATTCTCTACTCGGATATCAACTTCTCCCTCCTTGGTGAGCGAAACTGAATTTCCAGTTACCTTTTTATATTCCTTCTTGAGCCAACTAGAGATGTCCACAATTCTCTGTTCAGTCTCCTCTTCGAATCCTCCAGCATAGACTTCTTTCAATTGAATCTCAGACATGTAACTCAGACACATCATATTGCCGTAAAATTTTACGTTAAAGCCATCCATAACACGCTGATCAATGAGAGCATCTCCCTCTTCTCTGCGTAGTGCGCCGGTCTTAATTGGTTCATAGTCTTCTCCAAGCGCGCCATCGTAGGCATTTGCTGCCGCTTGCGATAACCCTTGAATTATTTCATATACTGTTGCCATTATTTGGTCTCCATCCTTTTTGCCATCTTTCCTCTCTATCTTCTACAAATTTAATATAACACAAATGGCAGCAATCAAATTTAAGAAGACAAACATCATCCATAGATTTCTTTGGGAAGTTCCCGCAGACAGAACACGTTTTTAGAGATTCTCTATTAAGTAGTTTTTTTGTAACCTTTATGCCATTAACCTCAATTTTATCTTGCCATTGTTTATTTTGAGATGTCTTTGAGTAAAGCTCTTTCATTTGTTCGACATATTCTTGCTCTTTAGCTTCATCCCAATTAGAGCGAGGATTTACAATTGTTTCGTCTCCGTATTTTTCTGATATAGCTTTTTCGATTTTTGCTATCTGATTTGGGTCTTTATCTTTCATTTGTTGCTTTATATACTCCATATGAGGCTGCAGTACCAATGAGGATCCCACCAGCAAAATACAACCATTTGTGACGGGGTGAGGTTTTTTTTAGTGAGTCTGCAAGAATATTAATTTCTTTGTCCTTCTGTATTATAAACAAATCGTACTCACTTGTTAAGGCTTTGTGTTCAATTCTCAAATTCTCTAACTTAAAGTCGTACTCTTCTTTTTGAATCTTTAACTGATAATCAATTTTGATATCGCAGGCGTACAGGGCGAGATCGTAACGCGACAGCATCTTTGCCATGGCTTTCTCATCAAATATAACGCCGGCAAACGGTGCGGGTGCTTTATACTCCAGTATGGAAAATTTGGCCGGCTCGGTGGCATTTACCGAGAGACTCAGCATTAGAAGAAGATTAAGGAGCATATTCGATACCAAATTTAGTTTCTATATCTTTAATTAGTGCTTCTTTGTCGTGCCTGAACTTTCTTTTATATTCGTTATTCTTTTTCTCTCGAAGGACTTCGAGTTCTTCTTGGGCTTTTTTATACTCTTCTTCGATTTCAGAAATGGATTCCAAAAAGCTTTCCATCAGGAGTTGCTTCTCTTCTATTTCTCGCTTGTGTATTTCTTTTAATCCGTCGACCTGGGCTTGGTAAGACTCTATTTGTGTTTCATACGCAGTTTGCATGAGCTTATAATCGCGACTGTTCTTAAGAGCTATAACGACCAAAAGCAACACTATTAGTATTGCTTTCCAATTCTTCAGAGCAAATTCTAGTATCTTCTGTTTAATCATTATATCCTTTTAAGCGAGCGACCCCATCAATAATAGTCTGCCCTCCAATATAGATTGCTGAAATAATCACCCAGTCTTCGCTCGTAACATGTCCAGCAAGAGTGAGACCTGTTGCTGTTAACCATACCATCAACTTACGAGAAGTAAGTTTGGCTAACCACGTGTCTATGAATGCCTGTGCTTTTGCCATCACTTATCACTCCAATGTCGAGTCCGACCGGACTCTTCTTTTTCCGGTCAGCCATCTTCTTCTATTTTAGATCTACACATCTCGTCGGCTTCATCTGCGGATAAACTATCTGCGCGTTCACCTGCTGCCTTATCTTTTTGCGCACAAGCCCAGCGGCGCTGTTTCTCAGAGGAAACTTCATCTAATACCCCCTCAAGTTCTTCTTTAATGATCTGTGTGAGTTGGGACTTAGCGACTTTCATTTTATTTGTATTTGTCGCCCACTCTATGCGCTATGCTCTGGTGGACTTGAAGAAACTCTGGCATTGCTGCTCGAACTGCCTCTTCGGTTAAATCTCCAGTATACCACTTCTGAAAAAGTTCGGGCGCATTGAGCTTTAAAAACCATGGTGAGGCGTCGTCCTCTTCCAATACGCATTCTAGTAATTCCGATGCGGAGCAGTCGGGCTCTTCTTTAGCTAACTCTAATACTGGCGTTTTTGATGTGTTGCTAACTATCCGCTTCCATATCCTTGCAAGTAAACTCATTTCTTACTCCGATGCCGGAGCAAGATCGGGCGTTGAGTCCGCAGTGCCTCCGGCGCCAGCACCACCTTCGCTGCCCATAGATTTCATCATGGCAGTAAGCTCGGGAAGCATTTGAACCAACTGCATAATCTGCGGCAAGTATTTGACCACTTGTCCGATCATCGCTGGGTTTTCATTAAGTTGCTGTTCTGCTTGAACCTGTTCTATCTCTTCCGATATTAGTTTCTTAAGTTGTGATTTTGTGATTTTCATTGGTTATTCCTTTTATGTCGCTAATCCATTCATACTTAGTATTCTTCTTTTGATAATGCATCATACATTTCGTCCGAATCATTATAGGTTACGGTTTCACCATCTGGGAGATGTACTACAATGACCGGTCGCCCATCGTCGGCGATCTCCACCGATGCTTCTACTCCAAATTTAGAAGCGATATCTTGCACATCGGTCTCCTCAACTTCTTCGGGAGTGTAATCTGCTCCTGCCCACGACTGTTTGTTAACAGTAAGTTGATAACGATCCTCTAACATTCTTACATTAACTTGCCAGTCGTTTCCCAAAGCCTGACGCACCTCTTCAGCTTCTGCTTCTTTTTGGGCGCGGTGCTGCTTGGTTTGATGTTTGTCATCATGCGCTTTGTTAGCTTGTCTTACCTTCTTCTCGTCGTCCGCACCCCATGGCTCCATGCCGGGCATGCTTTCATTCATAACCTTTGAAAGCTCTTCTTTAATACCATCTGTCTTCTCGTCCATAAAGTAACGAGGATCAATAAATTTCTTGTTTTTTCTTATAGCCATTATATTAATCCTTTTATGTTGTTAATCCATTCATACTTAGTTTTTGCGGGCAGGTAATTTGCCAGCATCTACCAACTTTTGTCTTGCCCGTTCTCGTTCGACGGGATCTGCATAATTCTTTTCAAGCTCATCTTCCATTCTTTCTCTTTCAATCTCTTCGGGACTCATAGCTGGGACACCAGTATCAATGTCGAGTGCTCCCTCGGATATAGCATTTGATATCTCTTCTTTGATAATCTGCTTAAGTTGTTGTTTTGTAATCTTCATTTCATTATTCCTTTTAAGTTGCTAATCCATTCATACTTATTCTGCTGCTGCTCGGCGCTTATCCAGCGCAGCCAACACCTCATAACCACTTTTAACTTTAGGCGGCATCTTGCTAACATCCCCATTATACTGACCTAGAATTATTTCTGCTGGAGTCATATTTGGGTTATCTTTAAGTTGAGCAATTTGCTTAGCCATCATCGCTAATCTTTTAGCGTTTTCTTTTTCTTGTTGTGAAAACTTTTCATCGTGCGCCTGCTGCTGTTGAGCCATTTTTTGCCCATGCGCTTGCTGTTGTTGGGCTGGTGCTGCGTCCGACATGTGTTTAGCTTTGCATTGGGGGTTTTTAGCGCACATCTCTCTCCCTTTATCGGTGAGTGGGGCGCCGGTGGCAGTATCAAAGTGTTGTGCTGGTGTAGCCTCCTTCATGTGTTTAGCTTTGCATTCAGGGTTTTTGGCGCACATCTCTCTCCCTTTATCGGTGAGGGGGGCACCGGAGGCGGTATCGAAATGTTGTTCTTGTTCGTTTAGGAAATTATTCCAATTTTCAAATAGTTGTTTCATGTTGCTAATCCATTCATACTTAGTATCGCAATCAATCCGGGCACATTCTTTCGGACGTAAACGCCAGAGAAAAGTGTCTCGCATCGACCGCCAACATAAGCAATCGCGGACTCAATATTCTTACTGATTTTTGGATCAGCCACCATCTCCTCCGATACAACCAACACCAACGAACCTGCTGCAGCCTTACCCTTGGGCGGAGGACATGCAGAACGATTCATGCAGTTGTGAAGAATCACCGATCCAAGCTTAGCTGTATTTGGATCTTTTATCATAG
>Ga0115000_10001129_pt1 | contig 24162 bp, 18 predicted proteins | sample ArcticOcean_MG_C_6_FD_89690 | JGI IMG/M metagenome (GOLD analysis project Ga0115000, IMG submission 89690) | Marine microbial communities from western Arctic Ocean - ArcticOcean_MG_CB8_128 | ecosystem: Environmental > Aquatic > Marine > Oceanic | place: Arctic Ocean: Canada Basin | collected... | reverse complement strand
TTGAGCGAAAAACCACAGGAAACACAATATGTAGTGTTTTTTGAAATGGTAAAACCACAATATATTGCATTTTAATTGTTGGAGAATAATGGATTTAGGGGTTGTAATGTGTGGGTGTTTTTTGATATAAATTCTCTTTTATGGGGAAGGTAGTTATTGAGCTTAATCTCGGCAACCCACCGGCCCTGTTTTGAATCCTGTTAAATAGAAAAAAAGTGCCTAAAACAACAGCAAGTACCGACCGGTACGACGCATCCAAAATTGATAAACTCGAGGGTCTGGAGGCCGTGCGGAAGCGGCCGGGGATGTACATCGGCGACCCCGACGAAAAAGGACTTCATCACTGTGTTTACGAGGTGCTCGACAACTCGATCGATGAGCATCTGGCCGGCTATTGTAACAAGATAAAGGTCGCGATCCACGTGGACGGCTCTGTGTCGGTGGAGGACGACGGCCGCGGCATCCCGGTGGACACGCACAAGAAGTTCAATATGCCGGCGGTCGAGCTGGTGCTCACCAATCTGCACGCGGGCGGCAAGTTCGGCCAGGGGGCGTACAAGTACTCCGGCGGGTTGCACGGGGTTGGCGCCAAGTGCGTGAACGCCCTCTCGATCTGGTTCAAGGCGGAGATCTATCGCGACGGTGAGGTGCACTACATCGAGTTTGCCCAAGGCAAAACCGTCAAGCCGCTCCATGTCATTGGCAAGACACCGAAGACCGGCACGAAGATAACCTTCCTGCCGGACCCGATAATTTTTACAATCACGACCGAGTACAAGGCGGAGATTCTGCACCATCGGCTGCGCGAGTTGGCGTTCCTGAATCCAGGAATCACGATTGTGCTGGCTGACGAGCGTGAGGAAGGCAAAACGGAGACGTTCTTTTACAAGGAGGGTATCATCCAGTTCGTCAAACAGATCGGCGAGAACAAGCAGGTCATTCACGCCAAGCCGATCGCGTTTCACTCGACCAAGGACGAAGTCATCGTGGACTGTGTGATGCAGTACAACTCGAGTTACAACGACCAGATACTCTGCTTTGCCAACTCGATCGCCAACTCCGACGGCGGCACGCATTTGACCGGTTTTCGCACGGCGCTCACCCGCGCGGTCAACCAGTACGCCAAGGCGAACAAGCTGCTGAAGGAGAAGGACCCGAGCTTCTCTGGCGACGACGTGCGCGAGGGGTTGATCTGCATCCTGAGCGTTAAGCTGCCGAATCCCCGCTTCGAGTCGCAAACCAAGGTCAAGCTGGTGAACGGCGAAGTGGAGGGCATCGTGTCGTCGATCGTTTACGAAGGGTTGATGGGCTATTTCGACACCAACCCGGCGCTTGGTAAAAAAATCGTCGATAAGTGTTTGACCGCAGCCCGAGCCCGCGAGGCGGCGCGCAAGGCCCGCGACACCGTCCGCAAAACGGCGATGACCGGCGGCGGGCTGCCGGGCAAACTGGCCGACTGCTCTGACCGCGACCCTGCCAACACCGAGTTGTACATCGTGGAGGGCGACTCCGCCGGTGGCTCGGCCAAGCAGGGGCGCGACCGGAAGTTTCAGGCGATTTTGCCGATTCGCGGTAAGCTAATTAATGTGGAAAAAGCGCGGCTCGACAAGGTGCTTGAGAACCGCGAGATCCGCACGATGATCACGGCGGTCGGCACTGGCATCGGCACCGGCGAAGGCGAGGGGGCGTTCAACATTGAGAAGTTGCGCTACCACAAAATAATCATCATGACGGACGCCGACGTGGACGGCTCGCACATCCGCACACTATTGCTGACGTTTTTGTACCGGCAAATGCCGCAACTGATTAAACAAGGTTTCGTGTACATCGCCCAGCCGCCGCTCTACAAAGTGACGCGCAAAAAGCGGGTCGAGTACATCGACGACGACGCGCAGATGACGAAGATGCTGCTCGGCCTTGGCTCGGATGATGTGCGGCTTCGCAGCCTCGAGAGCGGCAAAGAAGTGGCGAAGAAACAGCTCGGCGAGATTCTTGAGTTGCTGCAGTCGCTCAACAAGTTTGCTCGGGCGATTCGGCGGCACGGCGGCGACTTCACCGAATACCTCGAGCAGCGTGACGCGAAAAAGAAATTGCTCCCAAGCCACTTGGTTCGGGTTTGGGAAGGCAACAAAGAGACGGTGCATTATTTTCAAAGCGAGGACACCTTGGCCAAGTTCGGCCAAGCGAACACCGACCTTGGCCTGTTCGGCGAAGATGAGGAAGAGGAGGGCGAGTCGCTTGGCCAAGCGGAGGGAGAGGTCACGGAGGGAGAGACCACGGCGGAAGATGCAGAGCTGGCCAAGCCCGACCGCAAGCCGAAGAAAAAAGAAGGGCCGCATCGCCGCGCACGCCACGTGGAGCTGCACGAGCACACGGCGATCGAGGAGATTTTGGCCAAGCTCAACCGCAAAGGCCTGAGCGTCGATCATTACTCGGCGCAGGACGAGCCGCTGTTCGAGATCATCCAAGGCGAGGGCGACAACGCCACGGCGCGCCGGTTGTTTTCGATCGCGGAAATCCTCGATGCCGTCGTGGACGTCGGCCGGAAGGGCTTGCAGTTGCAGCGTTTTAAGGGCTTGGGCGAAATGTACCCGAAGGAGCTTTTCGAGACGACCATGTCGCCGGAGACGCGCAAGTTGTTGCGTGTGGAGGAGACGGACGCCGTCGAGGCGGACGAGATGTTCACCCGGCTCATGGGCGAGGAGGTCGAGCCTCGACGGCATTTCATTCAGGAAAACGCGCTCAACGTTCGCAACCTAGACGTCTGACCTCGAAGCAACCCGTAGAAATTTTTTAGAGACCCATGGCAGATTCCAAGGACAAAGATTCACTCCCGGCAACCAACACGCCGCTGTTCGCAGCCAGCGAAGAAATCAAGACCATCAACGTCGCGGACGAGATCAAAAACTCGTTCCTCGACTACTCGATGTCGGTGATTATTTCGCGCGCGCTCCCGGATGCGCGGGACGGGCTCAAGCCGTCGCAGCGCCGCATCCTGCTAGCGATGCACGACCTGAACCTCTCGCCCGGTCGGCATTACCGCAAGTGCGCCAAGATCTGCGGCGACACGAGCGGCAACTATCACCCGCACGGCGAGGCGACGATTTACCCGACACTGGTCAACATGGCGCAGCCGTGGTCGATGCGCGGCACACTCGTGGACGGGCAGGGGAACTTCGGCTCCGTCGAGGGCGACCCGCCGGCCGCCATGCGTTACACCGAGGCGCGCCTTACGCACCTTGGCCACGCGCTGATGATCGACATGGACAAGGACACGGTCGATTGGGTGCCCAACTACGACGAGACCCGCGAGGAGCCGACCGTGTTCCCGGCGGCGTTCCCGAATCTACTCGTCAATGGCGGCACCGGCATTGCCGTTGGCATGGCGACAAGTATCGCACCGCACAATCTCGGCGAAATTGTTGATGGCATCTGCGCGCAGATCGACGACCCGGACATCAGCATCGAAGGGCTGATGGAATACATCAAGGGGCCGGACTTCCCTACCGGCTGTCTCGCCGTTGGACTGGACCCGATTCGCGACTATTTCAAGACTGGCCGGGGCAGCGTCAAGCAGCGCGGTCGCGTCGGCGTCGAGCAGATGAAAGGCAACCGCGAGCAGATTGTCATCACGCAGATTCCGTACATGGTCAACCGCGCCACGCTGGTCCAAAAGATCGCGGCGTTGGCCAATGAAAAAACGATCACCGACATCTCCGCCGTGCGCGATGAGTCGGACGAAAACACGCGAGTCGTCGTTGAGCTAAAGCGCGATGCCGTGCCCAAGGTGGTCATCAACAAGCTGTACAAATTCACGCAGTTGGCCACGTCGTTCAGCGTCAACTCGCTGGCGATCGACCACGGTCGGCCTAAGACGATGAACCTCAAAGAGATGATCAATGCCTACATTGAGCATCGCCGCGAAGTCATCCTGCGCCGCACGCGCTTCGACTTGGCCAAGGCCGAGACCCGCGCCGAGACGCTCGAGGGCTACCTCTGCGCCTTAGCCAACCTCGACGAGTTCATCCGTATCATCCGCAAATCGAACAACCGCGAGGAAGCCCGGATCAAGCTGCTGGCATTCGAGTTCCCGGAAAAAGTGCTCCAAAAATGGGGCATCAATATCCGCAATGAAGAGCGCATTAAGGGCGGTTTTTATCTACTCAGCGAGGTGCAGGTGAACTCCATTCTCGACCTGCGTTTGTACCAGTTGACCGGTCTTGAGCGGGACAAAATCAAGGGCGAGTACGACGAATTGCTCATCAAGATCGAGGATTTGATGGACATCATAGCCCGCGAAGATCGCGTGCTGAGCATCATCAAAGAAGGCATCATAGAGATTAAAGAAAAGTACGCCACGCCGCGCCGGACGGACATCGTCCCCGACGAGGGCGACATGGCGATTGAGGATCTCATCGCCAACGAAGGCGTCATCATCACCCTCACGCACAACGGCCTCGTCAAGCGCACCAACGTCAGCTCGTACCGCGCCCAGCGCCGAGGCGGCAAAGGCGTCATCGGCATGGGCACCCGCAAAGACTCCGTCGTTCAGGGCGAGGCCGAAGACTTCATCGAGCACCTCTTCACCGCCAGCACGCACGACTACCTCATGTTTTTCACCACCACCGGCCGTGTGTACGTCCGGCGCGTGCACGAGATTCCAGACATGGGCCGCTCGGCCAAGGGGCGAAACATCGCCAACCTGCTTGAGCTGCAGTCCAGCGAGAAAATCGCTGCGCTCATCCGTGTCGAGTCCCACTTGGGGCCGAACAAGGAAAACCTCACGTGGCAGCAGGAGAACTTCCTCTTCTTCGCCACCGAGAGTGGCACGGTGAAAAAGACCGCGCTGGGCGCCTATGCCAACGTTCGCCGGACCGGCATCAACGCCATCGGCATCAACGAGGGCGACCGCCTCATCACTGTCAAGCTGACCACCGGCCACGACGAGGTGGTGCTGATCACCAGCGACGGCAAGAGCATTCGGTTCAACGAGGAGAACGTCCGCTCGATGGGCCGCACTGCTGCTGGCGTGAGAGGCATTCGCCTCGGCGAGAAGGATCGCCTCGTCGCTGCGGCCATCGTGGCTAAGGACGCCACACTGCTTGTAGCCGGCGAGAACGGCATCGGTAAGCGAACCGAGTTCGACGAGTACCGCACGCAGTCGCGCGGCGGCAAGGGCATCATCACTATGAAGACCACCGCCAAGACAGGCGAGGTCTGCGGCGCGTTGGCCGTGAAATCGAACGACGAGATCATGCTTATCACCGTCGGCGGCCAGATGGTGCGCACCGGTGTCGATCACATCCGGATGACCGGCCGCAACGCGCAAGGCGTCAAGCTCATCAACCTTAAAGGCAAAGACCAGCTCCAAGCCATCGCCCCTGTCATCAGCGAAGACGCCGACGAAGACGCCGGTGACGAGGACACGGAGGGTTAACCTCACCCTTTTCGTACTCGTCCTTCGTACCTCGTCATCGAATACCGATCGAGTACGAGGGAGGAGGTACGAGGAAGATTTGAACTCTTCGCTTGGCCAAGCGCACACTAGGGCGCGTGTGCTCCCCAAACCTAAACTAAGCCGGCGAGTTTTCGGCCGATCCAGTACACGACGAGTAGCAGGAGGATGGCGCCGCCCCACCATGGGTTGCTCCAAAGGCGCGTGCGTATCTCGGCCGGCCTGGGCTCGGGGAGGGTGGAGATTTTTTTGATGATCTCGTCGAGGTTGTCGGTGCCGGCGCTCTCGCCGCCGGTGATCGTGGCGATCTCGCCCAGGATCGGGCGGTTCACCGGGCGGCCCAGTTTCTCGCGCTTGGGCAGCGACACGGTCAGCTTTGTTTTCAACTCGCGATCCTGCTCGGGGGCGTCGATGGCGATCTCGAACGGCCCGCCTTCCTGCGGCGAAAACTTCGCGCTGTACACCCCCCAGCCACCCTCGACTTCGCTCAGTTCGAGTTGCTCGCCGCGTCCGGTGGGCGAGACGATCGCGCCGTTGACCTTGCCATTCTCCAGCGGGAACCCGGCCTCGTCGAGCACGGTCGCCTGCAGGAAAACAGTGTCGCCCACCTTGGGAGTCTCCGGCGTGAAGCTCAGCCGGATGCCTTCTTTCTCAGCGAGGTGCCGCTTGTGCGCCATCCAGCGGGCGACCTGACTCCAGAACCGGTAGTGGAATTTGTCCTCGACGCCGCGCCGCCAACGCCATGCGCTGTCGGTGCCCATGAACAGCACCTTGCCGCGGCCGGCGCTGCGGATGACGAGCAGCGGGATGCGCCCCCATTGGTTTCGCAACTCCGAGTGCACGGCGAGCACTTCGCTGCCGGGCCGGCTCTTGGCCACGGCTGTTGACCAGAAAAAACCGGGGAGCATTTTCCAGATCTGCTCGTTCACCATTTCGTCGGCGTCGAACCGCGTGAGCAGATGGCCGCGTCCCCGGTTCGAGAGTGTGAGTGCTGACTCGTTTTGCAGGCCGACGCCGGTGGGCTTGGCATCGTCGAGTACGACCGGCATCAGTTCCTTCAACTCGCTGTCCATCAGCGAGAGGTGATTGCCTCGACGCCCAGGCATGAAGACCAGCCCGCTACCCTGCTGCTCGACGAGGCCCTTGATCAGCCCGGCGTCCTTCGCACTCAACTGCCCCTTGCCGACGCCGACGTCGCCAAGAAAAATCACGTCGTAGCGCGAGAGCATTTCGCGGGAACCGGGGAAGGCGGAGAGGTAGTCGCGCCCGCCGCCCGTGCCGATGTTTGGGTGAAACAACAGGCAGCTCAGGTCTACGCTGGGATCGCGTGCGAGGGCGTTTCGCAGGTAACGGTATTCCCAGCGCGGCTGCGAATCGACAACCAGCACGGTCAGCTTGACCACGCGCACGGCGATGTGAAACGCCGCCGAGTTGTTGTCGCGTAGCCCTTCGTCCGGCTCTACCGGGAATTCCAGCCGCAGGTCGAACTCGCCGACCTCGCGCGGGTACCACATGATCGAGTCGCGGAACCGGCTGTTCGCCGGGAGGGTGATTTTCTTGGTGGCCAACTGCTCCGTGCCCTGCATGAGGCGCACCTCGGTGGCAACGTCGCGCGGCAGGTGACTCTGCACCGTGTAAGGGATGGCGATCTGCTCGCCAAACAAGCCGTACGCCGGCGCGGCGACTTCCTCCATCGCGAGGTCGGGGATCGATTCGTCCTGCCCGGTGACGATGCTGTAAACAGGTATGCCCTGGTCGCGGTAGCGCGTGGAGATGCCGATCGGCGACGAGCCAAGGTTCCAGTCGCCATCGCTCAACAGCAGCACCGCTTTGAGGTTGCGCTGCTGCTCGAGCACCGAGCCAAGCGCGCCGCTCAAGTCGGTGCCGATCTCCCGCGCTTGGCTAAGCGCGTTCGTCGCGCCCAGGTCCGGCGGCGCGGAGAATGCACCGACCATCACTTTGGAGCCGGCCTCCTCGAGCGGCGTCCAGAACGCGCGCTTGTTTTGCGAATCGATCCAGGCGCCGCGTGCGACGATGTTGTTGGTGCTGACTACGTCGCGCGTTTGCATGCTCCCCGAAGCGTCGGTGAGGATTGCGACCTGCGGCGGATCGGTGCGCTGAATTTTCTGAACAAACTCCGGGCGAAGCAGCGTGAACGTCAGCATCGCCACCGCCACGAATCGCATCGTCTCGAGCAGTGCGACTTTGCCGCGACGGCCGTTGCGCTGCCAGTTGCTCCAGCCAAGCCACGCTGCCAGTGCCACCACGACGATCCCGGCGAGGATGACGATCGACGAATCTGCGAACGACCAGTGACTCATGCGGCGGCGGGTTGGGGTTTGAGCGGCGCGACTTCGGCCATTGAGCTTGGCCGGATGAGCCACGCCTCTATCAGCAGTGCGAGCAGCATTAGGAATAGGAACAGCCGCCAGATTTCGCCCTGCAAAGCTGTGTCGTCGCGCTGCGCCTGGAACAGTTGAAACGGCAGCGAACCGAACAACCCGGCGACCGCCGAGTCCTCGACGCGTTCGAACTCATCCTCGGCGGCCGGCCGGTTGACCAGCAGCCAGCGGTCGCCGTTTTTGTAAACACCGGCCTGCGTTTGCACGTCGCCGCGCAGACCAGTCTCGGCCGACGTCCACTCGAGTTGCAAATCACCCGCGCTGACTTGGCCGCACTCGGCGACGGAGTCGCGCTGCAGTCGGCGGCTCCCGGCGGCGAGTAGGCGTTGCAGCATCGGCACGACCACCAAGCCGTCGCCCATCTCCGACCAGGCGAGCAATGGCAGGATGGTGCAAAAATAAACTTCTCCCTGGCCGAGCGCTTGGCGGACGAGCAGCGCCTGGGCATCGTCGAACGCTGCTAGCACCGCCGCCTGGCCAACGACCTGTTGCCGCTGCTGAACACCGAGCTTGGCCAACGGCAACAGCAGCCCCTCATCGGTGTTGGCCAACGGCCCTTGATCCTCGTCCCAGCGGCCAACAGCAAAATCGGCGTCGCCGCTGGTTTGTTTTTCACCCCAGCCCAAGCCGGCAAAACGGGCCGTCGATGGCTGGCCCGGCGGGAAGAAAACAACGCGGCCTCCCTCGTCGGCGAAGCGCCGAAGCGCGTTGGCCATTTCGCCCTCCGGCAGAGGCGCCTGCCAAACGACGAGCGTGGCGTCGCGCAGATCGGCCGGGGTCACGTCGCCCGGCGCGTAGCGCTTGGCCGGGGTGCGTCCGGCTTGGCCGGCGACCGATGCTGCTGCCTGCCACAACGGGCCAAGCGCACTCTCGGTGACGACCAAGCCGGACGGCGGATGCTCGTCGCTGTACCGGTAGTAAGTAATGTTGTCGCGCGGGTTTCCGTCGGCCGGAAGCTCGAGCTTACCCCAGCCGCCCGCTTGGTCGCCGACGGCAAAGCGATGCCGCCAGCGGGTGGACTGTCCGGTGACCCTGGCCTCGAGTTCGGTGGCGACATCGTTGAGTGTGCGGGTGATCGTGGCGGTGCCGGCGTTGGCCTGGCTGCGATTGAGATCGACTGCCAGACGCACTTCGCCTTTTCCGGAGGCCTGTTGCCGGGAGAGTTGCGCGATGGAGATTGAGGCATTTCCGGGCGACTCCTGGGTGGTGGCGAGCAGTCGGACACGCACTTTTTGAGGGAGCGAGTCGAACGCCGTGATGAGGGTTTTCCAGCGCGGATCGTCCGGCTTCCAATTGCTGGCCTGCAGGTCGGACGCGATCCAAATCTCGGCGGTGCCGGCTTTGTTTTCGATCAGCCAGCCCAGAGCGCTTTGCAGCATAGCGGGGAGGTCGGCGGCGGTGTCGGTCGGCTTCGTGTCGGGCCATTCGAGCAGCGACGCTGCGCTCGGGAGTTCGCTCGCCTGTCGCGTGGCGCTGTCGAGCAGCACGAGGTGGCTGGAGTGCTCGAACTCCCCTGCGGCATCGGCGAGCATCCTGAGCGCGTACTCGCGGCGTGACTCGTCCGCACCGGCGACGCGTGAGTCCATGCTGGCGGAGCGGTCGACGAGCAGCAGGATGGTGTCCGGTGCGGCGGCCAGCGCCCAGCCCATCCATCCGCCGATGAGTGGCCGGGCGAGGAAGATCAACAGGGCCAGCACGGCGAGGATGCGCATCAACATGATGAGCAGGTTCCGCAGCTTGGCGTGGCTGGTGGAGCTGCGCGTGGCGGCGAGGAGAAACTGCATCGCCGCCCACTGCCTCGGCCGGTGCCGCATGCGGTTGATGAAGTGAATGATCACCGGCAGCAGCACGAGGGGCAGTCCCCACAGGATGAGCGGCTGGAGAAAGGTCATGCTCGAGTGGCGTGCCGTGAGCGCTCGGTGAGGAAGTCGGCCATCACCTCGCCGTACGGTCGGTCAAGTGTCACGCGGCGGTAGTCGGCGTTAAATTCATGGCAATCATCCCGAAGCTTCCCGAGGAAGCGCTTGAGCTGGGCTTGGTATTCGGCACGGACGGTGGCTGGTTCGGTGATAATTGACTGTGATCCCTCCATGTCCACGAACCGCACTGGCCGGTCGAACTCGAAGTCCAACTCGAGCGGGTCGAGCAGGTGAAACAGTGCAAGGTCGTGTTTTTGAAATCGCAGGTGCTGCAGGGCGTCGCGGAGGGCGTCGCCATCGCAAAAGCAGTCGGACAGAATGACAACGAGCGCGCGTCGCCGGGCCTTCTCGGCCAGTTCGTGCAGCATCGGGACGAGGCGAGTTTCGCCGGTGGGTCGCGCTTGGCCAAGGGTGTCGAGGATGACCTGCAGGTGGGAGGCGTTGCGTCGTGGCGGGATCTCGGTGGCGGTTTTCTCCGTGACCTGCAAGAGCCCGGCGGCGTCGCCCTGGTTGATGATGAGATAGCTGAGCGTTGCGGCGAGACGCTTGGCGTATTCGAGTCGGGTGCCGTGCTCGCCCTCGAATCCCATCGAGCCGCTGCAGTCGAGCACGACGTAGCAGCGCAGATTGGTCTCGGCTTCGAATTCCTTCAGGTAATAGCGGTCTGTGCGTGCGAAAACGCGCCAGTCGAGCCGCCGGATGTCGTCGCCGGGGACATAGTTTCGGTACTCGGCGAACTCGACGCTGGAGCCCCGGTGCGGGCTGCGGTGGTGCCCTGAGACGCTGCCTTCCATCGGGAAGCGCGCAAGCAGCGGCTGGCCCATGAGGCGCCCGACGACGTCGGCCTCGATCAGCGGTTGCGCGCTTGGCTCAGGCACTGGCGTCGCGGAATTGGTCGAGCAGCTGATCCACGATCACCGTGCTGCTTGTTCCCTCGGCTTGCGCCTGGAAATTGGTGATGATGCGATGTCGCAGGACAGGGTGGGCGACGGCCTCGAGATCCTCCTGCCGGACGAGGTAGCTGCCCTGCAATATCGCGCGCGCTTTGGCACCTCGAATGAGATACTGGACGGCGCGCGGCCCGGCACCCCATGAGACGAGTTTTTTGCAGAAGTCCGGCGCGTCATCGGAGGCGGGGCGGGTGGCGCGGACGATGTCCACCGCGAGGTTGTAAATGTGATCCGGCACCGGCACGCGCTCGACCAGTTCCTGATATTTCATGATCTGCGCGCCGCTGACTTGGGGGGTGATTTCCACCGTCGCCGCGCCGGTGGTCTCGCGGGCGATGCGACGTTCCTCGTCGAGGGTCGGGTACTCGACCTCGATAAAAAACATGAAGCGATCGAGCTGCGCTTCCGGCAGCGAGTAGGTGCCCTCCTGCTCGATTGGGTTTTGCGTGGCCAGGACGAAGAATGGCTCCGGCAGCGGCATGATGTGGCCGGAAACAGTGACGTGATGCTCCTGCATCGCCTCTAGCAGGGCGGACTGCGTCTTGGGCGGAGTGCGGTTGATTTCGTCGGCCAGAATGATGTTGGCGAAGATCGGCCCCTTGACGAACTCGAACTCGCGCCGGCCCTCGGCGGTCTCCTGCAAAATATCGGTGCCGGTGATGTCGGACGGCATCAGGTCGGGCGTGAACTGGATGCGGTTGAAGTCGAGCGACATCACTTTTGAGAGCGAGTTGACCATAAGCGTCTTGGCCAGGCCGGGCACGCCCATGAGCAGCGCGTGGCCGCGGGAGAGGATGCAGATCAGGAGCCGCTCGACAACTTCGTCCTGGCCGATGATGACCTTGGCCATCTCGGCTCTCATGCGGTCGTAGGTCGAGCGCAGCTCGTCGATCACGATGACGTCGCTGTCGCTGGGAGTGTCCGCGCCGTTGCTGGCGGCTGCCGGTTCGGCTTCAATTACGGGTGCAGATTCTGGCATATTTCGAAAAACGGGTATTGAACGGTTTCAGGTCCGGCGGGTCAATGATCGATTGGCCGGGTGGGTGTCGTTTACTTGACGGGCCGGCGAGCAAAAGCGGCGGTGCCACGCCCAAAGGAGGCGATGTTGAAAAACTCCCAGCCGTCTCCGCCGAACAGGTTCATCTCCTCCTCGAGCGCGACGCGGCTATCGCCAAAAATTGATTTGTACTCCCACTTGGGCTGCGAAGCCGGCCGACTGGCTTGGCCAGCGAGTTGGCTTGCTAGGGACCCGACGGCGGTGTTCAGGTCGGTCAACTGCTTTGTGGCGGTCTTGAGCGACTGGTTCTTGGCGTTGGCTTTTTGAAGCTTGGCCAAGTCGCCGGATAACTTGGTCAAGCCGGCGATCACCTGGTCGAGGCGCTCAAGGACTGGTCCAAGGTCGGGCGCGGCGTCAGCGGCGTCATCCTGCGCTTGGGCAAGCGCGGGTTGGGAAAGACTGCCAATGGCCAGACCGAGGCAGGCGAAAGTCTGAATTAAGCATTTCATGTCGGATAAAAATCTAGTGGCGGGAGCGTAAGCCAAGCCCCAAGCAGGTGCAAGGCCGGCCGATTTCGCTGGCAGATCAGAGCGTATCCGTATAAACGGTGCACGGCCAATGTTCAGGTATCCCAGCTATTTTTTTCTTTGTCTCCCGTTCTGGTGGATCGCCTCCGCCCAAGCCGGGCCGGAACTGCCGATCTGGGCGGCGGCCAGTTGGCGCAATGACATCGCGACCGTCCGGGCCCACATCGCCGCCGGCACAAACATCGACACGGTGGACGACTGGACAGGCAAGACGGCGCTGCACTACGCCGCCGAGTATGGTCATCTCGAGATCACCGAGTTGCTCTTGTCCAACGGCGCGAATGTGAATCGTCGTGACGACGACAAGGCCACGCCGCTGCACTTTGCGGCCATGGGTGGTTTTGAAGAGGTGGTCGTGTTGCTGTTGTCCAACGGCGCTGAAGTCAATGCGAGCGACAAGGCTAAAGAGAGGCCGATGGATGGCGCGGTTTTCTTTGGCCATATGAATGTGGTCAACGTCATTGAAGATCATTTTAAATTAAAAGAATTTACTCTGGAACCAGAGTATTTTAGATTGGAAGTTAACGCTTTTAAGCCTGGTCAATACGGTTTTCTCAGAAAAAAAAAGTTATTCGTTCCGCGTGATCTCCAGGTCATGTCTTCAGAAGACTTGATTCAATGGCGTACATTAAAGATTTTCGATACGAGCAAGCCTCCTCTTATCTTTAGTGCAAAGCGAACTCGAACTCGCGATGGCCGTTTCAAAATTAATCACCGGTTCTATCGTGTAGAACCCTATATTGAGACGTCTTCAATATCCCCTAATCGAATTGATATTTTTTACGAGACTTTTCAGGCTAATTGGATGCCTCCAACTAATGAGTTGTTAAGGGGGGATTTAGACATCAAAAGTAATAAACTGTTCCAGGGCAACCTTGTGACTAACCCTGGTTTCGAGGTGGTGTCTGAGGGGCAACGAGCCCAGATGACTTATCTTTCAGGTGGTTTGAGCTATGCGCAGTTTGCTGAATATGACGAGGGCTCTTGGGATGGTGAAAAGGATCATTCGGTTTCGATTGCCATCGGTTGGAGGAAGGAAGGGGTCCACTTAATTGTGGAGGTTGAAGACGATATGCATCATCATACCAAGAAAGAGGCTGAAGAGGGAGATGCCGTGAAGGTGTTGTTTGCAGATGCCAACCGGGAAAATGTCAGAGGTGAGTATCTGTTTTCCCTTTCGGAACTTTATGAAGATACTCAAAATGGTTTTCTGTATAGCATGGATATGCTTGAGGATACGGTTAAAGGGTCAAGGGTTGGGTATGCTGAGCAAATCTCCGGTTCAGGCTTTTTTGACGTAGTGATGCTTCGTAAGCAAAAGACACTTTATCCGAACACCGGTACAACCATTTACGAGATGTGGTTTTCGCCTGAGGCAATCGGCTTGGAGAGTCTACAGAAAAACGTCAAGTTTGGTTTTGGTGTTGCGGTGATCGACAGCGACCCGGATACGCCAGGCCTGCAGGGTTGGTCTGGCTGGGGGCCAGAAAGCGTTGTGTTGGAGCCGAATCCAGGTGAAACCGCCTTGATCACCCTCGTTGGCGGTCCGGGGGATGACAGCGGGGATGAAGATGGGGGCGAGTGAAACTAGGCTTTACCATTAACTGTATTGACCGCAAAACGGTTCGGGAAAAACCGGTTGACTTGGCTAGGGGTCGCCGGTAGCTTGCGCCGAGATGGCAAGTTTGAGCCTCCAACTACTGCTGGGACTGGCGCTTCTGGGAAGTGTCCGTGCGGCAGTGGTTTGAACTTGTTCCCAAGCATTTCGTAAACCCCGCTGCCAGTGGCAACGGGGTTTTTTGTTGAACTATCAAACCTAGAGACAACGATATGAAAAAAAACCGGATCATTATTTTTGACACGACTCTCCGCGACGGTGAGCAGTGTCCAGGCGCCTCGATGACGCTCCGTGAAAAACTCGAGGTCGCGCGGCAACTTGCCCGGCTGAAGGTTGATGTGATCGAGGGCGGCTTCCCCGTGATCAGCGATGGCGACTTCACAGCAGTCAACACCATCGCTAGGGAAATCAAGGGGCCGACCATCGCCGGCCTAGCCCGCTGCGTGCCTAAGGACATCGAGGCCGCCGGAAAAGCGGTCATGCCGGCCGGCAAAAAGGGACGCATCCATGTTTTCCTCGCCACGTCGAAACTGCACCGTGAATTCAAGCTCGGAAAGGCGCAGGGCCAAATCATCAAGCTCGCTGTTGATGGGGTGAAGCGCGCCCGAAAACTTGTCGCCGATGTCGAGTTTTCTCCCGAGGACGCTTCCCGCACCGAGCCGGATTTCCTCGTCGAGGTCTGCCAGGCGGTTGTCGATGCCGGTGCTACGACGGTGAATATTCCCGATACCGTCGGCTGGGCTGTGCCGGTGCAGTTCGGTGAATTGATCGCGCACCTGCACGGCTCCGTGCCGGAGTTCCAGTCTGGCAAGGCGATCATCAGTGTTCACTGCCACAACGACTTGGGCATGGCCGTGGCCAACTCGCTTGCCGCTGTCGAGGCCGGCGCGCGGCAGATCGAGTGTACCGTCAACGGCATTGGAGAGCGTGCTGGCAACGCCGCGCTCGAGGAGGTCGTAATGGCTCTCAAGACGCGCAACGACGTTTACAGCGGTTACACCTGTGGCGTGGCGGCGAAGCAGATCGTGAAGGCCTCCAAGCTGGTCGCCCGAATGAGCGGCCTGCCGGTGCAGCGCAGCAAGGCGATCGTCGGCGAGAACGCCTTCGCCCACTCGAGCGGTATTCACCAGGACGGCATCATCAAGAAACGCGAGACGTACGAGATCATGGATCCGGAGGAGGTCGGCTGGGGTCAGACCGAGCTGCCGTTGACCAAGCACAGCGGCCGCGCCGCGATGTCCATGCGCCTCCGGCACCTTGGTTTCAAGCTGACCGACGAGGAGATAAACAACGTCTTCAGCCGTTTCAAGGAGATTGGAGACAAGAAAAAATTTGTGTACGACGACGATCTTGGCGCATTGGTCGATGGGCAAATGACGAAGGTGCACGAGACATGGGTGATGGAATACCTCAACGTCACAAGCGGCAACCACACCGTACCCACCGCCACTGTGCGCCTAAAAAAAGCCGCCACCGGCCGCTCCAAAAAAGAGACTGTTCTTCAGGACGCCGGTGTCGGCGACGGCCCTGTGGACGCCGCGCTCAAGGCGATCGACCGCCTCACCGAGACGCGCGGCCGCCTGAAGGATTACGCCATCCGCGCCGTGTCTCAGGGCAAGGACGCACTGGGCGAGGTGAGCGTGAAAGTGGATTTTGGCGACGGCGATCTCGTTAGCGGCAAGGGGGCGAGCACCGACGTCATCGAGGCCAGTGCCAAGGCGTATTTGAACGCCGTCAACCGCCACCTCAACACCGGCTGCCGCAAAAAAAAGCCCCGCAAAACCAACGGTCAGCTATAAGCGCTTGGCCAAGCGGGGAGGACACTCGCCTCACGTGTGGATTTCGGCGCCTCGCCGGAATCGTCCATCGGCAACCCAAGGGGTTTAGCCTCGGGTAGGGCGCCCAAGGCGGCACGGGTGCGCTCCCCAAAACATTCCACCCTGTTTCAGCGCATTCAACCGTAGGGGTTGAAGCTTTGAAGGTTCCATTCCTCGACTAGGCTGGTGTCGATTTCGTCGAGGAAGCGTGAGGGCTGCTGCATCGCCTCGCCGCCCGAGCCGTGCATGAATCGCAGCAGCGGATAGCTCAGGTACAGCTCGGTTTTAGCGCGCGTGACGGCGACGTAAAACAGTCGCCGCTCCTCCTCCTCGCCGCCGGGGCTCTCGATCGCGCGGCTCGACGGGAACAGTCCGTCGCATAGCATCATCACGAACACCACGTCGAACTCCAGCCCCTTGGCTTGGTGAATAGTCGAGAGCCGGATCTGCTCCGGGTCCGGTTTATTTTCGCGTTTTGTGTCGGTGTCGAGGTTGGTTAGCAGTGCCACTTCGCTGAGGAACGCCTCGGTGGTGTCGTATTGCCCGGCGAAGCCGGCGACCTGTTCGATGTCCTCAAGCCGCGCGTAGTAGTTGGGGAACTTGTCCTGCAAATAATCCTCGTACCCGGCGGCGACAACCATGCGGATGAGATGCCCCGGTCCCTTGGCCTGCTCGTCGTCGAGTTGGCCAAGCGTCTCGGCGAACTGCTCCCAGCCAAGCGCGGCTTTTTTCGGCGCTTGGCCAGCGATGTCGCGCAGCGCCTTGGCCAAGTTTGGCCCCTTGGCCAGTCGCGCGCCGAACGCCGCCCAAAGCTTGGCGGCCGACTTGGCCCCGACGCCCGGCAGCATCAGCACGATGCGCTTGAATGCCAGCTCGTCGCCGGGGTTGACCAGGAGCTTTAGGTACGCGGCGACATCCTTGACGTGCGCCTGCTCAAAAAACCGGATGCCGCTCGTGAGCGCGTACGGGATGTCGCGCCGCGTGAACTCGAGCTGCAGCTCGAGCGCGTGAAAGTGTGAGCGGTACAGCACGGCTATCTCCTCCATCGGCTTGCCTTCGTCTCGCAACTCGAGCACACGTTGTGCGATGAACTCCGCCTGCTGGTTGGCGTCGTTGCAGCAGACGAGCGCCGGTTTCATGCCTGAGTCGCGCACCGGCGCGAGCACCTTCTCGTACTGTTGCGTGTTCGCGGCGATGACGGCGTTGGCGCAATCGAGAATCTCCGGCGTGCTACGGTAGTTCGTCTCGATCTTGAAAACCTGCGTGCCGTCGTGCCGGTCGGGGAACTCTAGCACGTTGCGGAAATTCGCACCGCGCCACGAGTAGATGCTCTGCGAGTCGTCGCCGACCGCCATGATGTTGTGGTGCCGGCCGCCGAGCAGGTCGATCAACTCGCATTGCACCTGGTTCGTGTCCTGGTATTCGTCCACGAGAATGAACTGGAACCGAGCCTGGAACGACTCGCGGATCTCCTTGTTTTGGCGCAGCAACCTCAGCCACAGGTTGAGCAGGTCGTCGAAGTCCATCACGCCGTTGGCCACTTTGCGCTTAGTGTAGACGGCGTGCGCCTGGGCGATTTCGTCGGTGAGCGTGTCAAAATACGAGTAGCGTTCCTCCATCACTTGGCCAAGCGGCAGGCCTGTGTTGAGCGACATCGACAGGATGTCGCACACGAGATCCGGCTTGGGGAAGCGCACCGCCTTGGTGTCGATACCGGCATCATCGATCGCCGCGCTCATCAACGCCTTGGCGTCGTCGCGATCCATGATCGTGAATGACTGCGGATAACCTATTGCCTCGGCATGCCGCCGCAAGACCCGATGGCCGACCGAGTGAAACGTCCCTCCCCAAAGCCCCGCTGTGTCGCCGCCGATCAGGTCTTGCACGCGATCCATCATCTCGCGGGCGGCTTTGTTAGTGAACGTTAGCAACAAGATGCGATCGATCGGGATGCCCTGCTCAAGCAGGTACGCCACGCGGTAAGTTAGCGTGCGTGTCTTGCCCGCGCCCGCCCCGGCCAGCACTAGCGCCGGCCCAAGCAGTGCAGAAACGGCGGCGAACTGCTGGGCGTTCAGCTCCGCCTCGTAGTCGATGTTCAACTCGACCGGCGCGCGAAATGACTTGAGCGTGTACTCCCTTGGCACGGCCGGTATTCAAGCCGCCAAGAGGCCAAGCGTCGAAGTAATTTTTAGAATCCAACTTGAAACTTGAAATTTCGAGCTCAAAAGCAGCATCCTCCACGGCCCGGCGGCGCGTCCGCTTGGTCAAGTGCATGGATTCCACCGTTGCCACATTTTATCAGTTCGCCGATTTGCCCGACTTCGAGGCCAAGCGGGCGCCGTTGAAGGAGCATTGTGAGCGGCATTCGGTGCAGGGCACGATCATCCTCGCGCACGAGGGCATCAACGGCACCATCGCCGGACCAAGCGCCGGGGTGGAGTCGGTGCTCGGGTTTATCCGCAGCGACGAGCGTCTGGCCGGGTTGTCAGCCCGCATTTCCGACACCGAGCGAATCACCTTCCACCGGATGAAAGTGGTGCTACGCCCAGAGATCGTCACGCTCGGCGCGCCGGAGGCCGACCCGCGCGAGGCGGTCGGCGAATACGTCGAGCCAAGCGACTGGAACGCGCTCATCAGCGACCCCGGCGTGACGGTGGTCGACACGCGCAATGATTACGAAGTGGGGATGGGGACGTTCCGTGACGCGATCGATCCCAAGACCGGTTCGTTCGGCGAGTGGCCGGAGTACGTGCAGCAGAATCTCGATCCGAAAAAGCATCCGAAGATCGCGATGTTCTGCACAGGCGGTATCCGCTGTGAGAAGGCGTCGGCCTATCTGCTCAAGCACGGCTTCCGTGAGGTGTTCCATTTGCGAGGCGGCATTTTGAATTATCTACAAAAAACGTCCGAGGCGGAGAGCCTCTGGGAGGGAGACTGTTTCGTGTTCGACCACCGCGTGTCGGTGAAGCACGGGCTCGAGCAGGGCGTGCACGAGATTTGTTTCGGCTGCCGCTGGCCGCTCACGGCCGGGGAGATGCAGTTGCCGCAATATGAGGCCGGCGTGAGTTGTTCGCGCTGCGCCGACGGGTTGACGCCGGAGCGGCGGGAGCGTCTCCGGGAACGGCACCGGCAGGTGATGCTGGCGCGGAGCCGCAACGAACAACACATCGGCCATCAGCCCAAGCGCAAGTTGCACCCAGCCAATGTTGATTGAAGCTAGCCCGGAAGTTTTCAAGTGGACGTGGTGCCTACTGCCGGTGATCGCCGCCGCCATCGGCTGGGGCACGAACCACCTCGCCGTGCGGATGCTGTTTCATCCGCGCGAGGAGCGGCGCATCCTTGGGCTGCGTGTGCAGGGCGTGTTCCCCAAGCGGCAACAAGCGCTGGCGGAAAAGCTCGGCAAACTGGTGGCGCGCGAGTTGTTCTCGATGGAGGACGTGCGGCAGCATCTGCAGGGCGACGAGTTCGTGGCGCACGCCACCGCGACGATCGAGGGCAGGGTGGATGATTTCCTGCAGAACAACCTGATGGAGGCGATCCCGATGGCGTCGATGTTTCTCGGCTCGGACATGGTGGCCAAAATCAAGCACTCGCTGGTCGAGTCCCTCGCCCAGTCGGTGCCGGAACTAGGCGATATGTTCGTCAGCCACCTCGAGAAAAACATGGATGTCGAGGCGGTGGTTCGCGAGAAGGTGGCGGCATTTTCCAGCGACAAACTGGAGGAAATGCTGCTCGGCATCATGAAACGGGAGTTCCGGTTCATCGAAGGGGTTGGCGCTGTGCTGGGTTTTGTGATCGGGTTGGCGCAGTTAGGGGTTCTGTGGCTGATGTAGGCAAACAACCGTGGTACGGCGTGGCGGCGATCCTGTCGCTGGGGTTGGTTGTGTCGGCGCTCATCGGCGGGCGGGCGCTGGAAAAAATGCGCTCCGCGACGGACGGCGTCACGGTCAAGGGCGTCGCCGAAAAGGAGATCACCGCTGACCTCGCCACGTGGCGCGGGCAGATCACGCACCGGGCCGCCGACTTGGCCGGCGGCTATGATGAACTCCAAAAACAGTTCACCACCACAATTAATTTCCTGCTTCAGCAGAGCGTCACCGCGGAGGCCATCGAGGAGGGCCCCATCAACGCGAGCACCCATTACAAGCGCGATGCCAAGGGCCACGCCACCTCGGAAATCGAGAGCCACACGCTCACCCAGGCATTCACCGTCACGACGACCGACGTCGCTTTGGCCAAGCGCTTGGCCAAGGAGTCCACGCAACTCATCCGGGAGGGCATCGCATTTCGCTCCTACCCGCCCAGTTTTTACTACACCAAGCTCGAGGACTTGAAACTGGATTTGCTCGAGCAGGCCGCCGAGAACGCCCAACTCCGGGCCGAGCGCCTGGCCAGGAGCAGCGGCAACCGCGTGGCCAACATCCTCTCCGCTTCGCAGGGCATCTTCCAGATCACCCGGCCCAACTCCACCGAGACCACAAGCTGGGGCATGTACGACACGTCGAGCATCGAGAAGAAAGTGCGCGCTGTCGTCACCGTGCGCTACCGCACCGAGTAGTTTTTCCACACCGCCGCTGAGCACAAAAAAGCCCCGCACACGGCGGGGCTTTAAAAAATTTGTGGGGATTGCGTTTGGCTTACGCGGCGGCGTTGGCCCGGTTGGCCAGTCGTGACTTTTTGCGGTTGGCCTTCGCGGAGTGGATGACTCCGAGCTTGGCGGCCTTGTCGTACGCGGACGTGGACGCGCGTAATGCCTTCTCCGTGTTCTCCTTGTTACCATCCTTGATGGCATCGTTGAGATGGCGTTCGGAGGTCTTGAGGGTCGTCTTTACAGAGCGGTTACGGTCCTGCTTGGCCGCATCACTGCGCATCCGGCGCTTGGCTGACTTGATATTGGGCATCGTTAAAAAAATCGCTGAACCAGCGAAAAGGCTGCGCAAGCTACTATCCCCCCCCAGCTTGTCAACAGCTTAAATGGGTATTTTCGCCAAAAAATCAGCGCGCTGCATCGGCCAGCTGCTCCTGCAGTTGTTGGGCGATTTGGCCGAAGACTTCGGCGGGGAGGGAGTCGGGCTGGCTCACGACCACCGGCACGCCGTCGTCGCCGCCTTTGCGGATATCGGTGAAGAGCGGCATCTCGCCGAGGAACGGGATGCCCTGCCGCGCCGCCTCATCCTGTCCGCCGCCGTGGCCAAATATCTCGACGCGCTCGCCGCCGGGCGCGGTGAAGTAGCTCATGTTTTCGACGATGCCGAGGATCGACACGTTGACTTTGCGGAACATCTCAATGCCCTTGCGCACGACGCCGAGCGACGCTTCCTGCGGCGTGGTCACGATCACTCCGCCGTCGAGCGGCACGGTCTGGCAGAGGGACAACTGGGCGTCGCCGGTGCCGGGCGGCAGATCGACGAGCAGATAATCCAGCTCGCCCCAGTCTACCTGCATCACGAATTGCTGGATGGTCTTCATGATCATCGGCCCCCGCCAGATGACCGGCTGGTCGTCCTGCAGCAGGAAGCCCATGCTCATGAGCTTGACGCCGTGGCTCTGGAGCGGCACCAGCTTGTCGTCGCTCTCGGTGACGGACGGACGCTCGTTGACGCCCATCATCAGTGGGATGCTTGGCCCGTAAATGTCGCAGTCGAGTAGGCCAACCTTTTCGCCGCGCTTGGCCAAGGCGCAGGCTAGGTTTGCCGAGACGGTGGACTTGCCGACGCCGCCCTTGCCGCTGGCCACGGCGACGACCCGCGCGATGCCGGGCGCCTTTTGCGGCCCTTGGCCGGGAGTGGGTGTCCCGGGTTGAGCTTGGTCGACCGGCGGTTGATGTACTTGCACGTGGGCGACGCGGACGCTGTCGATCGCCTTGAGGGCGGCCTCGCAGCCGGACTTGATCTGTTGGGCAGCCTCGGCGTTGGCGGAGGTGAGGTGGATACCAACGCTGACCGCGCCGTTGGCCACCGCCACGTCCTTCACGATGCCGAAGGAGACAATGTCCCGCGAGTAGCCGGGGTACTTGACCGCCTTGAGTGCATTTAAAATATCGTCTTCGCTTGGCATATAATGCGGCGGCACTGTTGCGGAAAACCCACCAGTTGGCAAGATTCGGGCATCGATCCCATCTAATTCGCTGTAACTTTTGGGCAACAAATGTAGTCTGCGGGTGTTTGTTTGATGCGGGATAAGCCCGCAAAACCCAATGCAGGCAACCGAAAATTCCCCGGAAACTGATGTTCGAACCGACGAGGAGTTGGTCCGGATCGTGGTCGACGGCGATGTGGACTGCTTCGAGGAATTGATCACCCGTTATCAGCCGCGGGTGTTTGGCATGGCGCGAAAATACTTTCGCAACGAGTCCGACGCCGAAGATGTTGTTCAGACGATTTTCACCAAGACCTTTCAAAAACTCAGCAGCTACAAGGGCACTGCGCCGTTCGAGCACTGGTTCATGCGACTCTCGCTCAACGCCTGCTACGACGCCCTGCGCCGCAAGCGCAACCGGCCCGATCAGACGATCAGCGACATGCTCTTCGACGACGAGAGTTGGCAGGATCGCCTAAGTAACATCCCTGATGCCAGCGATAGGGTAGGGCTGGAAGAGGCGCGTGAGTTGGTTTACACGGTGCTCGGCCAGATTTCAGACCGGGCGCGGATCGTCCTTACGCTGCAGGAGCTCGAGGGGCGTTCCATCCGGGAGATCACCGAGATCACCGGATGGTCCGAGTCGCTCGTGAAGGTGCAGGCCTTTCGCGCCCGCAAGGAAATGCGGGCCTCGGTGGAGCGATTTCTCATGAAGGAAAAAAAGTTGTAACCCCATTAAACCGCATGACGTCAATAGATTCGGGCAAATGAAGGTCAACGAGACAGAGCAACAGTTTCTGAAACTGGCGAAAACCGTTCAAACGGACGAACGAGTGCCGGACGGCTTCTCGGCCCTGGTGATGGATCGGGTGATGGAGCAGCACGCGCTCGAAACCCACTCGGCCGACGAGCAGTTCCTGCGGTTCGCGCGCAACCTGCCGGCCAACGAAAACGTCCCGTATGCGTTCGAGAAGCGCATCATGGCTTGCCTCCGCGAGTTACTCACTCCCGATCCGCTTACGCTCTGGTCGCGCATGCTTTGGCGCGCTGTTGCGCCCTGCCTTGGTGTGATGATTCTCGTGGTACTGTTCTCGTCGGGGGAGCCTGTAGACACCTCCGCCGGACAGGCAGCGGGGGAACTCGATACGGCTGACTTCGAAACGGTGATACTGGCTTCGTTCGACGACTTGGAGAACACGTGGTGAACGCTTGGAAACCCATACTTGCTGCCGTGGTCATCTTTGCTGCCGGTGTCGTGACCGGAGGCTTCGTGGTTGATTTCGGTGCGCCCAAGTCGCTGCGTGCGTTCCCCCGTGAGCGCGGACCGCGAAATGCCGAGCGCGGCCCTGGATCGCAAATGGAGGGTCAGTTGAACTGGCTGATGAAGCGCATCCAACGCGATCTCAAACTCACCGACAAACAGGCTGCTACAGTCGAGTCGGCATTCAAGGCAAGCCGTGAGGAAATGAAGTTGACGTTCGAGGAACTACGCCCGCGCATGCGCGCCTCCACCGAGAAATTAAAAGAGTCGCTGCGCGACGACCTCACCGAGGAACAGATCGCCAAGTTTGAAAAATATCTCAGGCCCGTGGCCATGCGGGAACGTTTCAATGGTGGCCCGGGCTTTCACAACCGAAAAAACGGTGACAATCGGCCACGCCGCCCTGGCCCCCGCGGCGATCATGGCCCTCTGCACGAGCAGCTGCCTGGCCCGCCCGCGCCGTAGCTCGACCTCACCCGAGCATTCCGAGCAACCGCTCGCAGCACACCTCAGCTGACTTCCCCGCCGGCCACTCGACCGGTTGGCAGATCATTTGGTTTCGGAACCACGTTCGTTGCCGCTTGGCAAACTGCCGCGTCCGCGCCTTCACCAACTCCACCGTCTCGACCAGATTCGGCCCGCCGTCAAGGTGCTCCAGCACCTGCCGGTAGCCGATCGCTTGGCTGGCGGTGCGGTTTTCGCGCAACCCGCGCCTGGCCAGGCCCTGTGTCTCGGCGACCAGGCCCAGCGCGAACATTGCGTCCACCCTCTCGTGAATCCGCGCGGTTAAGTCGTCCCCCTCGCGTGTGATGCAGAACAAGCTGCCCGGCGCTTTGCCAAGCGCATCCCAGCCGGAGCGCTGGCTCGAGTACGGTTGGCCGGTGAGCCGGATCACCTCTACAGCGCGGACGACCCGTCGCCGGTTTTGGCGGTCAATCGACTCGAACGTTGCTGGGTCTTTCGTCGCCAACTCCGCGAGTAACCCGTCGAGCGGCGCGGCCTCCAGCTCGTCGCGGAGTGGCTCGTCGCCTGGCGGGCTTTCGCCTAAGCCATCGAACAGCGCACGAAAGTACAGGCC
>Ga0115000_10001122_pt1 | contig 24236 bp, 33 predicted proteins | sample ArcticOcean_MG_C_6_FD_89690 | JGI IMG/M metagenome (GOLD analysis project Ga0115000, IMG submission 89690) | Marine microbial communities from western Arctic Ocean - ArcticOcean_MG_CB8_128 | ecosystem: Environmental > Aquatic > Marine > Oceanic | place: Arctic Ocean: Canada Basin | collected... | reverse complement strand
GTGTAGAGTATGACCCAAATCGATCGGCTAATATTGCCCTGCTAGTTTATGGGGACGGGGAGAAGCGTTATATTCTATCTCCTAACGGCTTGAAAGTAGGTGACAAGGTTGCTTCTGGTGATAAAGCAGAAATTAAAACTGGTAACTCCTTGCCGATTAAATTAATTCCAGAGGGCACTCAGTTGCATAATATTGAACTGCGTTGTGGTAAGGGTGGTCAAATAGCGCGCAGTGCAGGTGCATCAGCCCAATTAATGGCTAAAGAGGGTTCTTATGGAACTATAAAGCTTTCATCGGGCGAGGTTAGGTTGGTTCAGTTAAACTGCAGGGCAACTATAGGCGTTGTGGGTAATTCAGAGCATAATAATGTATCGCACGGGAAGGCTGGAAGAACTAGGTGGGTTGGACGTCGTCCGCGAGTAAGAGCGGTAGCAATGAACCCCATTGATCACCCTATGGGAGGTGGCGAAGGTAAGTCTTCAGGGGGTCGTCATCCTTGTAGTCCTTGGGGGCAACCAGCGAAAGGGTATAAGACGAGAGCACCACGTAAGAGTTCAAATAGTCTTATTTTGAGCCGACGTAAAAAAAGAAAATAGTATTGTAATAATTTTATATAAGGAAAATATGTCTCGATCTCTTAAAAAAGGGCCTTTTATTGATGAGTCGCTCGTAAAAAAAATAGAAGAGGCGAATCGCCAAGGAGATAGAAAAATTATAAAAACTTGGTCTCGCAGGTCAACAATTTCACCAGATTTTGTTGGGCATACGATGGGTGTGCATAATGGTAAAAAACATATTCCGGTGTTTGTTACGGAGAATATGGTGGGGCACAAGTTGGGAGAGTTTTCTCCTACTCGATTATTTAGGTCGCATGGCGGTAGGACTAAAAAAGCAGTTGCTAAATAAAAAATAAATTAGGCGGTGTAGTAATGGAAGTACGGGCGATATTAAATAAAACTAGAACGGCGCCTCAAAAGGCTAGGCTGGTGGCGCAATTGATTCGCGGGAAGAACGTTAATGATGCGATGAATATTTTGCAGTTAACTAGGAAAAAAGCTGCACGTATTATACAAGGTATATTAAAGTCGGCCCTTGCTAATGCAGAGGAAAACCATAAGGTGTTGGATGTTGATGATATGTTTGTGAAGCGAATTACTGTTGATCAGGGCGTTGTTATGAAGCGAACAATGCCTAGGGCAAGGGGTTCGTCGGATACGATTCGGAAGCGGTCGAGTAATATATGCTTAGTGCTTGGTGAAAAATAAAACAGGAGAATTGCGTGGGTCAAAAAGTTCATCCATATGGGTTTCGATTAGGGGTTAATAAAACTTGGTTGTCAAGTTGGTGTGCTCGTAGGGATTTTCCAACTCTGTTGCTTGAGGATATTAGGCTTCGACGTTATATTGTAAAAACATTATCGCATGCCGGTATTTCAAAAGTTGAGGTAGAGAGAAGTGCAAATCGTGTAAGAGTTAATATTCATACTGCACGACCGGGAATTATTATCGGAAAGAAAGGTACGGAAGTAGACAGGCTTAAGACAGAATTGCAAAAAATGATTAGCGGTAAGCAGGTTGCTCTAAATATTAAGGAAGTTAGGAGAGCGGAATTAAATGCAACCCTGGTAGCTCAAAATGTAGCTTTGCAGCTTGAAAAAAGAATATCTTTTCGTCGAGCGATAAAGAAGACAGTATTGTCTACGATGCGGTTTGGAGCTCAGGGAATTAAAATTAGAGTTGCTGGCAGACTGGGTGGAGCAGAAATTGCTAGGAGTGAATGGATTAGGGAGGGGAGGGTTCCTCTGCATACTATTAGGGCTGATATAGATTACGGAACAGCTAGAGCAAATACGACTTATGGAGTGATTGGAGTTAAGGCTTGGATTTATCGAGGAGATATTCTTCCAGGGGATAAGGTTGAAGAGGAAGAGGAGAGTTCTTTAGAAAATAAGGGTAGGGGCAAGTCAAGAGGAGGTCCAAGGAGTTAGGGTTTAATATTTAGACTGTTTGGATTTCTGGACATAGGTGATATTAAGAATTGAAAAGTTTGGGAGAGTGATGCCATGTTAATGCCAAAAAAGGTTAAATACCGAAAGCGCCATAAGGGTAGAATGGGGGGGACGGCGTATCGTGGAGGTAATTTAGACTTTGGGTCCTTTGGGTTGCAGGCTTTAGAATGTGGAAAGATCTCAAACCGACAAATTGAGGCGGCACGTATTGCGATGACCCGCTATGTAAAACGCGGTGGAAAGATATGGATGCGAATTTTTCCTGATAAGCCAATTTCTAAAAAACCAGCTGAGACTAGAATGGGAAAAGGTAAGGGTGGTCCAGAGTACTGGGTTGCTGTTGTTAAGCAAGGTCGGATGCTTTATGAGATGGCGGGGGTTACTGAAGAAATTGCTAAAGAAGCATTTCGCTTAGCTCAACATAAGCTGCCGATCGCGACTCGATTTGTAGTTAAGGATAATTGAGATAATTTTTTAGGGTTCGGGGGAATTTATGAAAGTACAGGAAACTCGAGAGCTTACTGAAAAGGAGCGACTGGAAAAAATAGCAGATCTTGGTCAGGAGTATTTTAATCTTAAGTTTCAATTGGCAACCGGAAAAATTGAGAACCCAGGTAGACTTAAATTTATTCGTAGAGACATTGCAAGGCTTAAAACAATTGTTAAAGAGGCTGAATTGGCGGGGTCTATGAAAGAAGTGGTGGATAAGGCTTAATCGTATTCTCTTATTTGAGTAGTTTTGGTTAATTGAGGAGTTTCATGAGTAATCAGGCAAATACAAAGACTATGACGGGTAAAGTCGTCAGTAATAAAATGAATAAGACAGTTGTTATTAAAGTGGAGCGTAGGTTTGCGCATCCAGTATTTAAGAAGGTTGTAAAGACAACCAAGAAGTATAAGGTGCATGATGAAAAAAATGAATGTTTGGAGGGAGATATTATTCGCATTCAGGAGACTAGGCCGCTTAGTAAGGAGAAACGTTGGCGTTTGTTAGATATTGTTACTAAGGCTAAATTAGCGAAGAAAGAAAAGGTTGGGCAGTCATGATTCAATTAAGAACAGTATTAGATGTGGCAGATAACTCTGGGGCTAAAAAAATTCAGTGTATAAAGGTATTGGGTGGTTCAGGTAGAAGATATGCGCGTATCGGCGATATAATTGTAGTTGCTGTTAGGGAAACGGATCCAAAAAGTGCTGTAAAAAAAGGTGAGGTAAAAAAAGCAGTGGTGGTGCGAACGAAGAAAGAAATACGCCGGCCGAATGGTAGTTATATTAAGTTTGATGTTAATTCAGCCGTGTTGATAAATGATAATCGCGAGCCATTAGGAACTCGAATTTTTGGGCCTGTAGCTCGAGAGTTACGTGCGAGAAAATTCATGAGAATTCTTTCCCTTGCACCAGAGGTATTGTGATGGCGATTGCTTTTAAAAAAAATTATCTAAAAAAAGATGACATTGTTGAGGTTGTGACTGGTAAGGAGCGTGGTAAAAAGGGAAAGATTTTAGCTTTTTTCCCTGAGTCGGGACGGATAACCGTTGAAAAAATGAATATGCTTAAAAAGCATACTAAGTCGGACGGGAAAACTCGTCAGGCAGGAATTGTGGAGAAAGAGGGAACTCTACACGCATCGAATGTAATGCTAGTTTGTGACAAGTGTGGAAAAGGAGTTCGTGTAAAACGGAAAAAATTGGAAGATGGTAAGCGAGTTCGTGTTTGTAGAAAATGTGAAGAGGTTATAGATAGAGTCTAATATGTCAAATTTTAAAAAACTATATAATGAAAAGCTAAAAGGTCAAATCCAGAAGGAATTAGGGTTTGAGAACGTAATGCAAGTTCCACGTTTGGATAAGATCGTTCTTAACGTCGGCCTTGGAGAGGCATTACAAAATGGGAAGTTAATTGAGTCTAGTGTTGAGCAGTTACGAGTGATAACTGGGCAAATGCCAGTCGTTACTAAGGCTAAAAAATCTATTGCGAATTTTAAATTGAGAGAGGGTGTGCCAATTGGGGTGATGGTCACATTGCGGGGAAATCGGATGTATCAATTTTTTGAGCGTTTGGTTAGTTTTGCCCTCCCTCGGGAACGAGATTTTAAGGGGTTGTCAAAAAAATCGTTTGATGGTCGAGGTAACTATTCAATAGGTTTAAAGGAGCAGTTGATATTTCCTGAAATTGAATATGACAAAATCGAGAAAATTCAGGGGATGAATATAACAATTTGTACAACTGCGAGAACAGATGAAGAAGGTCGATGCCTGCTTACGCAAATGGGTTTACCATTACGTAAATAATTTGTGTAGCGGTACTTATTTAATAGAGAGTTTTTAAGTGGGAAGGTTTTATGGCAAAAAAAGCGCTGATTGCTAAGGCACAAAGAAAACCAAAATTTCAAGTTAGAGGTTACAGTCGCTGTGGGTTGTGCGGTCGTCCGCGGGCTTTTCTGCGTCAGTTCGGTATGTGTCGAATATGTTTCCGGGAAAAAGCTTTGTTAGGTGAAATTCCCGGAGTTACTAAATCCAGCTGGTAGCCAGTTGGTTTAAGATTAGGAGTGTATTTTTATTATGATGACAGACCCGATAGCCGATTTATTTACGCGTGTACGGAATGGACATATGGTTCAGCATAGTGCTGTTCAAATGCCAAACTCTAAGATGAAGGTTCGAATTGCTGAGATATTAAAAGAAGAGGGTTTTATTGAGAACTTTCGAGTTCATAAAGATAATAAGCAGGGTGTTCTTAAGTTATATTTGAAATATCATAATGGTGGTTCCGCTATCAGGGGTATACAGAGAATAAGTAAACCAGGACAAAGAGCGTATGTTTCATCGCGCAGTATTCCAAGGGTTCTTAATGGGTTAGGGATTGCGATAATAACTACCTCTTCGGGCGTTATGACTGATCAGCACTGTAGAGAAAAAGGTGTTGGGGGTGAGGTACTGGGTCATGTTTGGTAACTGTGGTCACATTGATAATTATGGAAGGATGCTATGTCAAGGGTAGGTAGAAAACCAATTTCAGTTCCGGCGGGAGTTGACTGTAAATTGGACGGAGTTGAATTAAAAGTTAAGGGCCCTAAGGGGCAGCTTGAAAGAAAACTTCATCCAAATATGCAGGTCGTAATCGAGGGTAACTTAATAACAGTGACCCGACCTACAGATGGTAGGATAGATCGTTCGCTACATGGATTAACTAGAACTTTAGTCAGTAATATGGTAATTGGGGTGACTGAGGGATTTTCGAAAACTCTAAATATTGTTGGTGTGGGTTATAAGGTAGACTTGAAGGGAAAGGCCTTGAATTTGAGTCTTGGATATTCCCACACTATTGACTATCCTGCGCCAGAAGGAATTGAATTTGACGTGGATAGCAAGAAAAATATAATTATTGTTAAGGGGAAAGATAAAGAAGTGGTTGGCCAAGTTGCAGCAGAAATTAGGAAACTAAGACCGCCAGAGCCGTATAAAGGTAAGGGAGTGATGTATGAAAATGAGAAAATCCGTAGAAAAGCAGGCAAGACTGCGACAAAAGGATAAAGTTAGGGGATATGAAAACTGCAAATAGAAAACGACTTAAAGTAAATCGAAAAATACGCGTAAAAAAACATGTTCAAAAGAATAAGGATAAGCTGCGTTTGACGGTGTTTAGAAGCGCTAAGCATGTTTACGCGCAAATAGTTGATGATAGATTAGGTAAGACATTGGTGTCCGAATCCACTGTGTCAGTAGGATTTAAAGGGCAGTTGCCGAACGGTGGAAATATAAAAGCCGCTACTTTGGTTGGAAATTTAATCGGCGAGAAAGCTATTCAACAGGGTATTAAAGAAGTGTATTACGACAGAAATGGTTTTTTGTATGCTGGACGTATTAAGGCATTGGCTGATGGAGTGAGGGAAAAGGGAGTGAAGTTTTAACTTAGACTGTAGGAATTGAGTTTTGTTGAAAAATTTGGTTCCACGGCATCATGGAGATATTAATTGCGAGAGCAAAGAGAAGTTAAACAGGACTTTGTTGATAAGGTGATAAAAATTCGCCGAGTAGCAAAGGTAGTTAAGGGTGGTCGAAGATTTAGTTTTAGTGCCCTAGTAGTGGTTGGTGACCGAGAAGGTTCCATTGGCTGGGGATTGGGCAAAGCAAATGAGGTGCCGGAAGCAATCCGTAAGGGAGTCGAACGAGCCAAACGGGATATGGTGAAAGTATCGATTGAGGGTGCTACTATTCCACATGAGGTGGTAGGAGCCTATGGTGCTGGCCGTGTTCTTATGCGCCCCGCATCAAAGGGAACGGGTTTAATAGCTGGAGGACCGGTGCGAGCAGTTTTAGAAGCGGTTGGGATTAAAGATATTTTAACAAAGAGTCTACGGACTAATAATGCTCATAATGTGGTCAAAGCGACAATTGAAGGACTGGTCAATCTAAGGGGTGTTGATCACTATGCGGCAATAAGAGGAAAACAAGTAAAGGTAAATTCTTAGGTGAAATCATGATTATGAAGTTATCAGAATTGGAAGCGGCTCCAGGTAGTCGTAAGAATAGAAAAAGAGTTGGTCGTGGTATTGGATCTGGCTCGGGAAAGACTTCGGGTAGGGGGCAAAAGGGGCAGAAATCACGATCGGGTGGAAATCCACACCCTTGGTTTGAGGGAGGCCAGATGCCTCTATACAGAAGGCTACCAAAAAGAGGGTTTACTAATATTTTTAGAAAAGAGTACGAGGTGATTAACCTTGGTCAGTTAATAAAATTAAAAAATGAAGGTCCTGTCACTCCAGCAGTATTAAAATCAAAAGGAATGATACATAAAATAGATTTAGTTAAGATTTTAGGAAATGGTGAGCTGACTGAAGCTGTAACGATACATGCTCATAAATTTAGTAAATCAGCAAAAGATAAAATAGAAAAATCTGGTGGAAAGGCCATAACAATATAGATGAGTGGAGCTGCAGCGTTTGGAAATATTTTTAGAATTCCTGAGCTAAAAAAGAAAGTCTTTTTTACCTTGGCATTGCTGGTGGTTTATCGAATAGGAGCTCATATTCCTACGCCTGGTATTAACTCAGTTGCGCTAGCTGAGATTATGTCGCGTATGACAGGAACTATGATGGGTTTTTTTGATATGTTTTCTGGGGGTGCGCTTAGTCGATTGACGATTTTTGCCCTTGGCATTATGCCTTATATTAGTGCGTCAATTATAATTCAATTGATGACAATGGTTTCGCCTTATCTGGCAAGGCTTAAAAAAGAAGGAGAGCAGGGACAGAAAAAAATCACACAATACACGCGTTACGGAACGATTGTCCTAAGTTTAGTTCAAAGTACTGGTATATCGGTGGGTTTGGAGGCAATGAGAAGCCCTACAGGAAATGCAGTCGTTCTTGAGCCTGGGTGGCCTTTCCGTATAATGACAATTTTGACTTTAACCGCTGGATGCGCGTTTCTAATGTGGCTTGGTGAGCAGATCACGGAACGAGGCATTGGTAATGGGATTTCTCTAATTATATTTTCTGGTATTGTAGCAGGGACTCCAGCCGCTATTTTTCAATCAATGGATTTAATGGGGACGGGTGAATTATCTGTATTTATAATGCTATTTTTAATGTTTTTCATGGCTGCGGTTGTTGGGATGATCGTTTTTACTGAGGGCGGACAAAGAAGAATTACAATCCAATACGCTAAGCGCGTAGTGGGTCGTAAAATGATGGGTGGGCAGAGTTCGCATTTACCTCTTAAGGTTAATACTTCAGGGGTGATACCGCCTATTTTTGCATCTTCTATAATTATGTTTCCAGCGACTATAGCTCAGTTTACTACCCATCCGTGGATGCAAAATATTTCAGCAATGCTAACACCGGGTACGTTTGTTTATAGTTTGATATTTATTGGAGCTATTTTTTTCTTTTGTTATTTTTATACAGCGGTAATTTTCAACCCGGTTGACGTAGCAGATAATATGAAAAAACATGGCGGTTTTGTGCCGGGAATCCGACCAGGTCCTAAAACATCGACGTATATTGATGAAATCTTGTCAAAGATAACTTTTTATGGAGCTATCTATCTATCGTTGGTCTGTATATTACCGGACTATTTAATAAGGTATGTGAATATTCCATTTTATTTTGGTGGTACCAGTCTATTGATTATTGTGGGAGTATCATTGGACACAATGCAGCAGTTAGAGTCGCATATGGTAATGAGAAATTATGACGGCTTTATGAAAAAAGGTAAGCTAAAGGGGCGTCAAAGTTAATTTATGAGACTTATCCTGCTCGGTCCGCCGGGTGCGGGAAAAGGAACTCAGGCTAAAATGTTAAACAAAAAATTTGATAAGCCGCAAATTTCAACAGGAAATATTTTAAGAAAATCAATTCAGGATGGCACCGAGCTTGGGTGTCAGGCAAAAGTATTAATGAATGAAGGGAAGTTGGTTCAAGACGAAATTGTTATAAGTTTGATAAGAGAGAGAATTGTAGAGGAAGACTGTCGAGATGGATTTATTTTAGATGGTTTTCCTAGGACCATAAATCAAGCAGAAAAGCTGACAGAAACATTAAATGATATGAATTTATCGATAGACACAGTAATTGATTTTGAAGTGAGTACCGAGGAGTTATTGCATCGACTTACTGGGCGGAGCACCTGCTCAGGATGCGGTGCGATGTTTCATATAGCATCTTGTCCTCCTCTTAAGGAAGGTATCTGTGATAGTTGTGGAGAAGCGCTCTATCAACGTGAAGATGATAACAAAGAGACAATTAAGAAACGTCTGGAAGTTTATGAAAACGAAACTACCCCTCTTAGGGAATATTATAAGAAACAAGGTAATCTTAAAATTATTCAAGGTTCGGGCTCAGTAGAGGAAATTTTTTCTAAAGTTTGCTTAATGGTATCTTAAATGGGAAAAGAAGAATCGATAGAAGTTGAGGGTAGGGTGGTTGAACCTTTACCTAATGCAATGTTTAGAGTTGAACTTGATAATGGGCATAAGATTTTAGCTCACATTTCAGGGAAAATGAGGATGCACTTCATTAGAATACTTGTGGGAGATAAGGTTAAGGTGCAGCTATCGCCATATGATTTGACTAGAGGCCGTATCACATTTAGGGAAAAATAATGAAAGTAAGATCATCAGTAAAACCAATATGTAAAAAATGCAAGGTTATTCGTCGGCAGGGAGTTGTTCGAGTGATCTGTGAGAATCCTAAGCATAAACAAAAGCAAGGGTAGTTTTGCCCTGTTGTTTTAAAAAGGAGAAATCGTGGGACGTATTTCAGGTATAGATATTCCTAGGGATAAAAGGGCGGTAATTGCTCTTACCTATGTTTATGGAATCGGCAAGTCTTCTTCGATTAAAATTCTGAAGCAAGCTAAAGTTGATGAAAGTGCGCGAGTTAAGGATTTGACTGAAGACGAAGTTTCGCGAATCCGATCGATCGTTGATAAAGACTTTGAGGTGGAGGGAGATCTTAGGCGTGCTACTAATATGAATGTGAAACGATTAATGGATATTGGAGCCTATCGAGGTTTGCGTCATCGGAAAGGACTTCCAGTGCGTGGTCAACGAACCCATACCAATGCACGTAGCCGTAAGGGTCCCAAAAAAACCGTGGGTGCTCGTACCAAAAAATAAATAAGGAATAATGAAATATGGCGACAGAAAAAGATAAAAAAATTGTTAAAAAGAGAAATAAAAATGCTCCCGAGTTAGGAGTTGCTCATATTCAGGCAACATTTAACAATACGATTGTAACTATTGCTGATTTGCAGGGAAATGTCGTTTCGTGGTCTAGCGCAGGAGCGCAAGGTTTTAAAGGGTCGCGAAAGAGCACTCCTTTTGCTGCTCAGGTTGCGGCAGAAAAGGCAGCGATCAAGGCAAGAGATATGGGAATGAGAAAACTAGAGGTTTGTGTTAAGGGCCCAGGTCCTGGGCGCGAATCTGCTATTCGCTCATTGCAAAATGTGGGAATGGAAATAATAATTATTAGAGATGTGACACCCATGCCTCATAATGGTTGTCGACCTAGAAAACGTAGGCGAGTTTAATGTTAATCCTAAATTTGGGAGATTAGTAAATTGGCAAGATACACAGGTTCCGTTTGTCGTTTGTGTCGTCGAGAAGGCATGAAATTATTTTTAAAAGGTTTTCGATGTGAAACGGCAAAGTGTGCGATAGAAAAACGGGGTTACGCTCCAGGTCAGCACGGTCAAGGGCGGAAAAAATTCTCAGAATACGGACTTCAGCTTCGAGAAAAGCAAAAAGTCAAAAGAATTTATGGTCTACTTGAAAAGCCTTTCAGAAGTTATTTTAAGCGTGCTGATGGGAAAAAGGGAGTCACAGGTGATAACCTTTTGCAGGCACTTGAGCTACGCATGGATAATGTAATATATAGAATGGGTTTGGCACCATCAAGAAATGCTGCCAGACAATTGGTACGACATAATCATTTTACAGTTAACGGTAAGAGAGTAAATATTCCGTCTTATGCTCTGAGTAAAGGTGATGAAATAGCACCCGCACAGAAAAAAATTGAAAAATTTCCAATTAAGACCGCGTTGCAAAACATGAAAGACAGCACTCAGCCTCATTGGCTAGCTTTTGATGTTGAGTCTAAAAAAGGTATTGTTCAAGATTTGCCCACTAGAGAGGATATAACCATCCCAATACAGGAGCAATTGGTTGTCGAGCTTTATTCTCGGTAATCACGCTTACTTAAGCTCTAAAAAGCATTTTTTAATTTATCATTCACTAGAAAAACCGGAGGCTCTATGTTTAACGCTCAAGGAATCGTTAAACCCAAACGTTTGGAGTTTGAAAAGAATACAATAAGTGGGGTGTATGGTAAGTTTTCTGCTGGCCCATTTGAAAGAGGGTACGGAGTTACTACTGGCAATTCACTTAGAAGGATGTTGTTGTCGTCTATAGAAGGATCTGCGATTGTTGCGGTTAAATTTGAAGGGATTTTTCACGAATTCTCCTCAATACCCGGAGTGGTTGAAGATGTGACAGAGATTATTCTTAACCTTAAGCAAGTCAACGTAATTATGGCTGACGGCGTGGAAGAGAAAAGGATTTATATTAAGAAAGATAAGGCTGGTAAAGTATACGCGAAAGACATAGTCACAGATCCTCAAGTTACAGTTTTGAATCCTGATAATTTGATTGCAACTCTAGACCAAAATAGCAACTTAGAAATAGAAATGCTTGTTCGTAAGGGGAGAGGCTATGTCCCTTCAGAAAAACAGGTTATAGAAGGGGAGTCAGTTCAAATGATTCCCATTGATTCTGTTTTTTCTCCAATTGAAAAAGTTAGTTACCATATAGAGAATACGCGTGTAGGTCAGTCAACCGACTATGATTTGCTGATTATGGAGATGTGGACAAATGGAGGAATTACTCCAGAGGACGCTGTGGCACATGCCGCAAAAATTGTAAAAGATCATATGCAGGTTTTTATAAATTTTGATGAAGAGCCAGAAACGGTTCAACCAGCGGTTGACCAAAAGAAACAAAAAATGTGGACCAACTTATCGAGAAGTGTTGAGGAATTGGAACTCTCAGTGCGTTCATATAACTGTCTAAAAAACGCGAATATCCAAACTCTTGATGAACTGGTTCAAAAAACAGACGGGGAAATGCTGAGAACAAGAAACTTTGGTCGAAAATCTCTTAACGAGATCAAAGAAACTCTAGAAGATATGGGTTTGCATCTAGGGGTAAAACTGGAAGCCGAAGACGTGAAGCAAATCGCGTTATTGAGAAAGAAAAAAGAAGTAGAAGTTGAAGCAGTCGATGTTGATATCTGAAGGAGTTAATAGGTAATATTAATCAGGGGTAATTCACGATCATGCGGCATTTAAAAGCTGGTAGAAAATTAGGGCGGACGTCAGCGCACCGGAAAGCATTATTTAGAAATCTAGTTACTGCGTTGATTCGTCAGGAGAGGATTCAAACGACTTTAGCGAAAGCAAAAGAGTTACGCGGAAAAGTAGAGAAGACTATTACGCTTGGGAAAAAAGGAACTTTACATGCACGCCGTAATGCATTAAAACTGGTTGCTAATAAAGATTCATTGAAAAAAATATTTGGTCCTCTCGCAGAGAGATACGCTACTCGACCAGGGGGATATACCCGGGTTATTAAACTGGGGCACCGACTCGGAGATGATGCCCCTATGGCATTTATTGAATTGGTGGATCGTGAGAGTGAATCAACGATAAAGCAACCGGTAAAGAGTAAAAACAAGACAGAAGGAGCTAGTGATAAAAAAATAGAGAGTAAAAATACCCCCGTAAAAGATAAAAAGCCTCCTATGCAAAAAAATACGGATAAAAAAAATAGTGACGTAGGGAAAAATATCGAAAAAACTGCTAAGAAGAAAACAGTAAGGAAAAAACCGTAGGGGAAAAAGATAAGGCCCTAAATTAAGGCAGTTAGGGTAGTAGTAAAAACTCAAAGAAAAAAAAGAGTTTAGATAGGATAAGCAATCTAAACTTGTGAAGTACCAATAAAATCCTTCCAAAAAAAGCTACACACAGTTTGGACGCACTCCTGTTGGATCCTGTTTAAATCGAAAATTGGTGTTTTCTTTGATGTACTCAAGGAGATCATCATAGCTTTTGAAGTGATTTTTGAATCCGTAGTCTTCACCTGTGTACTCACAGTTTTCGACGCTATGTTCTTTGCAGAGATAAGGCCGAGTTTCATAAATTCCACATTTATTGTCTGCAGTTAAGAAGTTACATCTTGTGTGAATCATAATGTACCACTGGTTTCGATAAACGTAAATTGATACCTTTTCGTGGGCAAGTTTCCATAAAAGGCTTTCATACTCTTTGCGAGACTCAGGTTCGTCTATTCCGAAAGCAAAATAGTTGCAGCAAAATGCGGGAAGACATTTTTCGCATTGATGAGTGTCGTCTCTCGGATTATTATCATTTGCCATAAACAATTCCTTGTGATTTATTCGACCAATTTAAAGTGTATAAATTTTTTAATGCGTAGTGTTATTTACCCAAAATAATTACACCAGGGAAGAGCTGCTCAAATTTTTATCAGACTCTAAAAAATTGCATCAGATTTTACTCTTGGCTTGATTATTTTTGTGTGTAAAAAGGGAGACTCTGTAGATTTATTTTTAAAAAGCCAAAAGCTATTATTGTTCAGTTCATTTCTAAATACACCCTTAGAGTTTTATACGTTAAGAAATATAACTAAAAGCCTTAATTGTACCTACGAAGTCAGGGGGTGCTAAAGATTTAATTCTGCCGTCAAATCTTCCTGAAGTCAATTGGTGAATTTATTAAATAACCTATTGCAACGTTTTTTAATATAAATTTCTAGTATTGAACTGTTACTTTCTGTGTTTTGGCAAATACCCAGGTTGCTAGGTTATATCGGCTTCACTAGAATGAAGACGATTTATCCATGATACGATTACGCTAATCAAACGCCCCTCTTTTTTTACTCGCCCTTGTATAATATAGGGACCACGATCGTAAAGTAATGTACCAAATTGTTTGTAAACTATTGGGAGTAGTATTGCATCAAATAAAGCAGTGGAGTCTTCTAACGTCATGAACTTCATCGGTCGGTTACTTTGAGTAAGAGTTTGTTTGGTAGTAACCACCCATCCAGTGAGAGTCACCAAGCATCCAATGAAATGAGGAAGCTTTATTGCCTGAGTTGTTTTACCAGGGCTCTTGAATAACGTTAATAAATGACCTGACACAGCCAAGTTAAGGTGTTCGAGTTCTGCTAATAATTTATCACGAAAACTATATTCTTTAAGTTTTAGTGGAGGTACTGGAAACATGGGACGCCCTTTTCCGTTCTTTAAAAATACCTTTAATATCCAAAGCATTTCAGGACGAGAGTGTTCAAGGTCATCCATTGCACCACAGCGGATAAGAGCCTCAATTTCGAGCTTGTCAATATCAACTCGTGATAGAAAGTCTATAATTGATGTATAGGGTTTCTCACGTCTTATTTTAAGAATAGAGTTGATACTATTTTTTTTAAGTCCTTTTACCTGTGAAAGTGCTATGCGTATAAATGAATTATTAGCAGTAAAGCCATGAAAACTATAATTAATATGTGGTAGCAGGAATTGGATTCCCATTCTACGAGCTTCTTCAATATATGTAGAAGTATCATAGAACCCACCACGATTTGATAAAACCGCCGCCATAAATTCAGTTGGGTAATGAGCTTTTAAATAAGCTGTTCGGTATGACACCATTGCAAATGAAGCACTATGTGCCTTGCAAAATGCGTAACCTGCAAAACTTTCGATTTGGCGCCAAATTTCAAGTGCAGTGTGAGTTTTAACACCATTAGATGATGCACCGGAAAGAAAGCGTTGACGATATCGATTGATTTTATTCCGATTTCTATTTTTCCCCATACATTTTCTTAGACCGTCGGCTTCGCCTAAGCTCATTCCGGCGATGGTATTTGCAACCTTCATTACATCTTCCTGGTAGATCATTACTCCAAAAGTATCATTCAGAATTGTCTTCATTCTGGGGTCAAGGTAAGCGGCAGATTCTTTTCCATTATGCCGCTGAATAAATTTTTTCATCATACCGCTCTCAGCAATACCAGGTCGTATGATGGAACTCGCAGCAGTGAGTGTGCTGAAGCTACGCACGTCTAGTTTTATAAGAAGGTGCCGCATTGCTGGCGACTCAATATAGAAACAGCCGATAGTATTTCCATGAGATATCAACTGGCAAGTTTTTTTATCTACTGTTGGATCGGTAAGATTAAAATCGACACATTCTCCATTCATCTCTTTGATCGTAGATAATGTATCGGCAAGTACTGCTAAGCCTTTCTGTGCCAACAGGTCAATTTTTAGTAGCCCCATGTCTTCAACTGGATGCATGTCATATTGAGTGACAACAAACCCTTTTGAGGTTCTCTGAAGTGGAATGAGATCGGTGAGGATAAAGGGGCTAATCACAATACCACCAGAGTGAACCGAAATATAACGTGGAAACCCCTCGATACGCTGAGCCAGGGAAATCATAGAGCGATAAGGCTCATCTTCGAGTGGAAGGTCGCGACACTCCGGAACTATTTTGCGTACCTCATTAATTTGGGAAATTAAGATGGATTGAGGTAACGGTCCTGTCAATCGATTAATTTCCTTTGTAGGTACGCCAATGGCTTTTCCCACTTCACGAAGTGATGATCGACCACGAAAATGTATATGTGCTGATATTAGAGCTACATATCCACGACCATATTTTTTAAACACATAATTTAATATCTCGTCACGTTTGTCTGAGGAAAAATCGACGTCAATATCCGGGTAGTCGGTTCGTTCTGGGTTTAAAAAACGTTCAAAGTAAAGGTTATGATGTATCGGGTTGACTTCAGTTATTTTAAGAGCGTGACACACAAGACTATTAGCAGCAGATCCTCGGCCTACAGTCTGAATACCTCGGGCTCGAGCTTCGCGCACAATATCCGAGACAATTAAAAAATAAGGCGAAAACTTTAGGTCGTGGATTATTTTTAACTCGTAGCGAAGGCGGCGTACAACTTTTACTGGTATCGGGTTATGGTAAATTTGGGCAATTCCAATGCGAGCCAGTTTCCCAAGATAAGAAGAATGGGTTTCACCTTCAGGTGGGGTAAAAGGAGGAAAGTTTATTTTTCCTATCGGGAGTGTGACATCACATTGTCCTGCAATTTTTAGTGTATTACTAATAGCGTTAGGGATATTTTTAAATATACGAATCATATTTTTAGGTGGTTTCATCCAGCCATCTTTTGAAATGGATTCTTTTTGCGGTATCGAATAAATTGTTTTTTTAGTTCGAATTGCTGATAGGAGTAGGTGTACTTCTCGATCTTCAGGTTGACAGAAAAAGACACGATTTGTTGCGACGACAGGTAGGTTCTTATCGCGAGCAAACTGTAAAATCTTTCTATCAGGAAAGTGTGCCAGCTCAGCATAAATATTTTGGCCACCACGTTTTTGAGCAATCTGATTTAATAGATCTAAATTTGGACAAATCAAAATTACATTGTCACTTAAAGTTATAAGTTGTTTGACAAGAGAAAACTGGGAATCAAGGTGTCGGGCAGTTATTGCTCGACAAATTTCTCCGAAACCAGTGATATTTTTAGCCAGAATGGTGGCACGTTGCGTAATAGGTTGGTCATGGTTGATCGTAAAATGCTCAGTGCCTTTTATGGATTTTAAATTATGAGGTTTAACGGGAGTATTAGGCGGTGTCTGAGAAGTGAGCTCAACTCCTAAAATGGGGTGAATACCCGCATTTTTAGCTATACGGTCAAACTCTACCGCCCCATAAAGCCCATTTGTGTCCGTCAGTGCAAGAGCTGGAGATTGAATATGATTCACTGCATCAACCAAATCGCGAATACTGTTGGCGCCAGCGAGAAAAGAATAGTTGCTATGGCAGTTCAGGTGCGCGAACATAGGCGAATAAATAACGAAAATATGAGATAAAAAAAATCAATATTAGGAGTTGCTAATCATAGGCTGAAATTATTTAGAGGTCAAGTAAAGAGGCATTTGGTGCAAAATTTGAGGGGTCAATTTTTTTTGGTAAAAAAAATAAATTAAAATTAAAGAAAAAAACTATTGACAATTAAATAGCTAAACGATAGGTTGCTAGAAACTCCAAACAACTGCCACTTTACGGGTACCTTAAAAATAACCAAACGAGTTAATCCGGTTTAGTGTCTTTCTCTGATTCCATATACCAAGAGCCAGATATTTAAAATAGACAAAACTATCCTCTTTAATTTAATAAAATCCTAAAATAACTATCTATATAGAATTTATAACCCAACCCATCCATCAATCACCACTAAAAAAGACTCTCGTATGAATATTGAAGACCTGAAATCTAAGACCATTTCCGACCTCACTAATATCGCAAAAGAGCTTAAAATTCAAGGACACAGTAATCTTCGTAAACAAGACTTAATATTTAAAATTCTTGAAGCTAAGACTGAAAAAGATGGATTGATGTTTGGGCAAGGGACTTTGGAAATTTTACCAGATGGGTTTGGTTTCCTGCGGGCACCAACTTATAACTACCTGCCAGGTCCGGATGATATCTATGTGTCACCATCACAGATTAGAAAGTTCGATATGAGAACGGGAGACACAATTTCCGGACAGATTCGTCCACCGAAAGAAAGTGAACGATACTTTGCTTTACTTAAAGTCGAAGCTATTAACTTTGAAAATCCAGGAAAAACAAAAGACAAAATTTTATTTGATAATCTGACGCCACTTTATCCTTCGGAGCGTGTGCGCTTGGAAACGCCAACTGGTAAAGATTATAGTGCCCGAATCATGGATTTGATGACGCCGATTGGTAAAGGTCAGCGTGGATTGATCGTAGCTCCACCGAGAACTGGGAAAACTATGCTATTACAGTCGATCGCGAATAGCATTGCCATTAATTTGCCTGAAGTTGTTCTAATGGTCTTACTTATTGACGAGAGACCTGAAGAAGTCACAGATATGAGTCGTTCTGTTAAAGGAGAGGTCATAAGTTCCACCTTTGATGAACCAGCACAGAGGCATGTACAAGTTGCGGAAATGGTAATTGAAAAAGCGAAAAGATTGGTAGAGCATAAAAAAGATGTTGTAATTCTCCTGGATAGTATTACACGACTAGCCAGAGCCTATAACGCTATCGTACCTCCAAGTGGTAAGGTGCTCTCAGGTGGAGTTGATTCGAACGCATTACAACGACCCAAACGATTTTTTGGAGCAGCCCGTAACCTTGAAGAAGGAGGGAGTTTAACCATAATTGCAACGGCTCTTATCGATACCGGTAGTAGAATGGATGATGTTATTTTTGAGGAGTTCAAGGGTACAGGTAATCTTGAAATTGTTCTCGATAGAAAACTGGCAGAAAAAAGAACCTTCCCGTCGATTGATATCAATCGCTCGGGGACACGTAAGGAAGAGCTGCTATTACCCCCTGAAGATTTACAGAAAATATGGCTATTAAGAAAAGTTTTGCTGCCAATGGGTATTCATGATACGATGGATCTTCTCCTTGCGAAAATGAAGGAAACGGAAACAAACGCCGAGTTTATGTCGACGATGAACTCATAACAAAAAGGGGTTGTATGAAGGCAGATATTCATCCAGATTATTTCGAAACAAAAATAAAGTGCGCTTGTGGAAATGAAGTTAATTTTTTTTCCACAGTAAAAAATATGAGCATCGATATTTGTTCCAATTGTCACCCGTTTTATACAGGTAAACAAAAACTTATTGATACAGCGGGACGGATCGAGAAATTTAACCGCAAGTATGGCAAAACCAAGACTCAGCAGCAAACCGAAGAAACTGTCGTACCCGAGTAGCGTCCTTTCACCTGCCCATCCTGGGCTTCTTTGTAATATCAGGAGTATTTTTATTCCTTTTAAAAAATAAAGCAATTATATTTTTATGTTTTCCAAACTAGAACAAGTAGAGCAACGATATAACTATTTAAATGAAAAGATGAGTGACCCCCAGGTCATTGCTAATCAACCAGAGTTTCAGAAATATGCTCGCGAACAGTCCGATTTAGCTCCAGTTATAAGTGAATTTCTCTTGTATAAAAAAAATCAACATGAACTGGAAAATAATCAGAAAATCTTAGACGAAGAGACAGATGAAGAAATTCTGGTTATGGTGCATGAGGAAATTTTGGAATTAAAAAAGCAGGCAGTAAGACTAGAGAATCAGATAAAAGTAATACTTTTGCCTAAGGACTCTCGAGATGAACGCAGTGTAATTATGGAAATTCGTGCAGGGGCAGGAGGCGAAGAAGCATCTCTATTTGCACTCGACCTGTTTCGTATGTATACCCGCTACGCTGAAATAAAAAAATGGAAACCAGAAATTCTGAGTCAGAGTGAAACAGCGAAAGGTGGATTCAAGGAAGTCATCCTTAATATTCAAGGCAAAGGAGTATACAGTAAACTAAAATATGAGGGTGGAACTCATCGCGTCCAGAGAGTTCCAGAAACAGAAACTCAAGGGCGAGTTCACACATCGGCAGTAACTGTCGCGATAATGCCTCAGGCTGAAGATGTGGATGTTAAGATTAACCCGTCTGATCTTAAGATTGATGTTTTTCGATCCTCAGGTCCAGGAGGTCAAAGTGTTAATACTACCGACTCTGCAGTTCGAATTACCCATATTCCGAGTGGTTTGACTGTTTCGTGTCAAGACGAGAAATCTCAACATAAAAATAAAGATAAAGGTATGAAAGTTCTTCGTGCGCGGTTGTATGATTTGGAACAAAGTAAGCAACATGAGGAGTTGGACCGTGAGAGAAAACAGCAGGTCGGATCGGGAGACCGTAGCGGACGAATCCGAACATATAATTTCTCTCAAGAGCGAGTTACAGACCATCGTATAGGTCTAACTTTACATAAATTAACTCTCATTCTTCAAGGTGAGCTTCATGAAATTATTGATGCACTCATAGTTCACTATCAAACAGAAGCTCTTAAGGGTAACTAACTTTTAGCCATATTTAAACAGTATATAGGCTGAAGGATTAAAAGTTAATGAAAGCATTTTTTGAATGGTCAATAGATCGTCTGAATCAGGCAGGAATTACTTCTCCCCGTATGGAAGCAGAAGTGCTTTTAGCGGGTGCTTTGAAATTATATCGAGAAGAACTTTATAGTAGACCAGAGAGAGTTCTTAATAAAGCTGAGAAAGTTATTTCACATGACTTTATAAACCGTCGTATACGCTGTGAACCCGTGGCTTATATTCTCGGGCAAAAGGAATTTTGGTCTTTAAACTTTAAAATTACATCCGACGTACTCATTCCTCGCCCAGAAACTGAAATCCTCGTTGAAACCTTACTATCGCTCAATAATATAATTCCAGTAGGGTTGGGATCACATTTATTAGAAATAGGAACTGGGTCAGGAATTATTTCGGTAGTAGCAGCAAAGGAAATTCCGAATTGTCGAGTGACGGCGACGGACTATTGGCCGGAGCCCCTAGTTGTGGCAAGATTAAATGCTGATAGCCATGGGGTTTCTAATAAGATTAATTTTATTCAAAGCGATATATTTTCAAAGGTGCCAATAACTCCTTATGATTTTATTGTTTCCAACCCACCTTACATTGCAACACCACATCTGAATAATCTTATGCGAGATGTACGTGACTATGAATCAAAAAAAGCGTTAGATGGAGGCGTTGATGGTTTAGATTTTTATAGGCGGATTATTCCTATGGCACTCAATTACCTTAAAAAAGGTGGAGGAATAGTTCTTGAGATTGGAGAAACTCAGGCTAAACCAGTTAGCGACATGCTTTGTGATGAGGATAAGTACGAATCAATTAAGGTTACTCAGGATTATAGCGGATACGATCGAGTTGTGTCTGCCAGAAAAAAAAATAATGGATAAATTTATTGTGGAAGGAGGTAATCGCCTTGAAGGAGAGCTAGAAATCAGTGGTGCAAAAAATGCCGCATTACCGATGATGGCAGCTTCCATTTTAACCACAGGAGTAAACAAATTTAGCGGAATTCCGCAAGTTCGAGATGTTAATACCATGCTCCACCTACTAAACCATCTAGGTGGCCGTACTGAAGATTTTAATGAAGATCGTTTGCTTTTTGATACAACACATATAAATAATTATGAGGCATCTTATGATCTTGTTTCTACTATGCGTGCATCATGTCTTGTGTTGGGCCCGCTTCTCGCACGTTTGGGAAGAGCTAAAGTTTCACTACCTGGAGGATGTGCAATAGGAGCAAGGCCTCTCGATCTTCATATAAGAGGTTTGGAGTTAATGGGTGCAAAAATTCGTTTAGAGCAGGGTTATATTTATGGTGAGGTAAAACGCCTGCGAGGAACAAGATATTATTTTGATACAGTTTCTGTAACGGGTACCGCGAACTTATTAATGGCGGCTACACTAGCTGAGGGAGAAACAATCCTTGAAAATGTTGCTAAGGAACCAGAAGTAGTATTTCTTGCAGATGTTCTTAATCAATGCGGAGCGAAAATTAAAGGTCAAGGTACGGATACTCTTGTTATTCAGGGGGTCCAGTCTTTAGAACCAATAGATTGCCATATTTTTCCAGATAGAATAGAAGCTGGCACCTATATGATCGCGTCCGCAATCACAGGAGGTGATGTTAAAATTAATAACTGTTTGCCTCGACAAGTTGAAACTTTAACGCTCAAACTGAGACAGGCAGGTATGATTGTAGAAGAAACCGAGACAAGCGTTCGGGTAATTAGCGATGGTAGTTTCAATGGAGTTAATATAAAAACCCAACCCTACCCAGGTTTTGCTACGGATCTGCAAGCACAATTTATGGCGTTAATGACTCTTGCGCAGGGGCAAAGTATTATCCTAGAAACTATATTTGAAAATAGATTTATGCACGCGGCTGAGCTCAAACGTATGGGAGCCGATATAACTCTGCAAGGACGTACCGCCATAGTAAATGGAGTTAAACGATTGAGCGGAGCTCCTCTTATGGCGACCGATTTACGTGCTAGTGCATCTCTTGTTTTAGCTGCGTTGGCGGCAGAAGGCGAGTCAGTAATATCACGTGTTTATCATATTGATCGTGGTTATTTTAATATTGAAGAAAAGCTCTATCGCCTTGGTGCTAAAATCCGTCGGAAAAAATAAAATAATTTTTTTCTTTGAAAAATTTCCAAAGTTTATGTAATAAAACACTAAGCTAATGATTAATAAAGAAGAGATTTTTCATATTGCACTGTGGATGCCCAGTTGGATTGGCGATGTAGTTTTATCACTTCCGGCATTAAAATCTTTGCGTATTATATATCCTGATTCTCGAATTACAGCTATCGTCAAACCTCCTACCGAGCAATTGTTGTCGGGTCATCCAGCGTTGGATAGTATTTTGAAATTTCCTAGTAATAAAGGAGATGGCTTTATAAGTCAGTTTAATTATGCACTTGGGTTAAGAAAGTATCGATTTGATCTTGGGATTGTTTTTCCTAATTCTTTTCATAGCGCATTCATGCTGATGCTTTCGGGAGCAAAATTACGTATTGGATATCGGACAGATTTGAGAGGAGTATTGCTAACCCATTCTATCCCAGTTACTCGGAAAGAAAAAATATCAGCATACCGTGTCAACTATTTTCACAAAATCCTTTCCCCTTTGAACCCAGGGTTAGTTCCAGATTCCTATGATCCGTTATGGAAGACAAGAATAGATAAAGATTTTAAAGATATTCTGCTCATAATGGGTATAGATAAAAAAGATCATATAATAACAATCCACCCAGCGGCTTCAAAATCTGAGCGGACTTGGCACGCAGAACGCTTTGGAGTGCTTTGTCAGAAACTACTGAAGCAGTATAGTGTGAAAATTATTCTTCTCGGCACTAGCAAGGAGAAACCGTTGCTTGAACAAATCAGGGAGTTTTGCCCACAGGAAAACCTAAGTATTGTACCCGAACTTAATTTAGGTGAAATTACTCAGTTATTGAAAATGAGTCGACTTTTTATTGGCAATGATAGTGGAATGTTGCATTTAGCATCGCTTGCCGGAACACCGGTGGTTGGCATATATGGTCCCGGAAACCCGGGTACGTCTGGCCCTTTCGTTGATACTTCCAAACGGGAGATTGTAACTGTTAATTACGCTTGTTCTCCATGTAGGCAAAATTTTTTTAAAGAATGTAAACCTTCTCCTAATCATAAACCTTACTGTATTGAGGATATTAGTGTTAATGATGTTTCAGAAGCTGTGCACCGTATTATTAAACGATTGGCGTTATGTTGATATATTTGAATAATTTCTCCATTACATAAATATAAATCATAAAAATAGTAGCTCTAAAATCACCCTTCCTAAATATTTTTAAAACACGTTTAACAAAAAAACTCAAAAAATTGATAGACAAGTAGCGAGGTGTTACTCCAATCCAGTTGCCAGGGTATTGACATGTTGCAAAACAGAATCTGCCAAGGCTTGATGGTTATAACCTCCCTCAAGCATGGAAAGTAACCTCCCATCACAGATGTCTTCAGCAATTTTTAGAATCATAGCAGTCATTTTTCCATAACAATCAGACGAGACTTTCATCTGAGCAAGAGGATCATCTTCATGTGCATCAAATCCAGCGGAAATGATAATCAAGTCCGGTTTAAAACTTTGCATCACTGGAGCGAGCTTATTTTCAATAATATCCAGGTAGGTCTGATCTCCACTAAAAGCATCGAGTGGAAAATTTAGCGTACTACCTAATCCATCTCCAGTACCAGTATCTTCTTTGTGTCCCGTGCCCGGGTAAAATGGATATTGGTGAATGCTGCTGTAATGTACTGAGGGGTTAGAATAAAAAGAATTTTGTGTTCCATTGCCATGATGAACGTCCCAGTCGAAAATGCAGACACGGTTAAGCCTGTATTTTTTAATAGCATATTTAGCCGCTATAGCAACATTGTTAAACAAACAGAATCCCATTGCTCGGTCTTTTTCAGCATGATGACCCGGTGGACGCACGGCAGTAAAAGCGTTATTTAGTTGACCTGACATAATTTGATCAATCGCTGTCAACCCAGCGCCTACACTCATAATAGCGGCATCCCAGGAGTCGTGGCAAATAACAGTATCTCCATCTAGGTTTTTCAAACCATTATGGCAACTGCTACGAACATGATTAACGTGACTAGAGTTGTGGTTGGAAATAAGATCATCATCGGTGGCATGTCGAGGTTCTGGTAAAATCAAATGGGGATATATTTTTGATGACTCGATTTTTGTTTGTATAGCTTCCAATCGCCCTGGATTTTCGGGGTGTGGCTCTGTATCGTGTTTTAGAAATTGAGGATGAGAAATGAACCCAGTCTTATTCATAGCTTATATTTAATTAATAGTTGCAATAATATAAATGTAAAAACTTATTAGATTCAAAGTGTAAATTTTAATTGTTAAAATTTTATTGGCTAAATTATAATAGGAATTTAAACTTAAGTCCACGAGCTCTATCACTTCATTTAAAAGCACGCTATATGTCATCAATCAATGCAAAAACTCAACGGATAAAAAACTTTGCTTTAGAGTTGGGTTTTAATGGATTTGGTGTGGCAGGAGAAGAATCGGCTAAATCAGTAAAAAAATATAAGGAGTGGCTTGATTTAGGTTATGAAGGCGAGATGTCTTATATGAGTCGTAATAAAGAAAAACGGTTTAATTTAGATGCAGTTCTTTCC